>Ga0209700_104412_pt1 | contig 25383 bp, 14 predicted proteins | sample SiratroredBW_FD_187528 | JGI IMG/M metagenome (GOLD analysis project Ga0209700, IMG submission 187528) | Root nodule microbial communities of legume samples collected from California, USA - Siratro red BW (SPAdes) (version 2) | ecosystem: Host-associated > Plants > Roots > Nodule | place: USA...
TTTTGGAAATTTTGATGAAAATGAAAATGTAGTCATTGAAATTAATTAATTGTCATTTAAGTAATTAAAATAAATGTGAAATTAATTTGAATGGAAGAATATGAAGAAAAGCTACCCGTTTTAATTTGAATGGTTTGTATATAGAGAAAATTTAAATTATTTGAATTTATTAGTTTTTAAAATTTATTTACATTTTTTTCCTTCTCAAAAGTACTTACTTGGACTCTTTTTTTCTTTTATAAAAATTCTGAAACTTATTTATATTTTTTTCTTTTTTAAAACTACTCATGCTTTATTTTCTTTTATAAAAATAACCATTGTTGTAATTTTATAAAAATTCTCAAAGTACTTCCGCTTTTTTCTTTTCTTTTATAAACATTCCCAAACTTATTTATATTTTTTTTCTTCTTAAAACTATTTCTAGTCTGATTTTTTTCTTTTATAAAAATAACCATTGTTGTAATTTTTTTTAAAAAATAGTAAACATTGAATGATATAATGACAACCTATTTTTTTTTTAAAAGTAGACTATGTATAGATTACCTTAAAAGTACATGAACAATCTTCATATTCTTTCATTTAAATTAATTTAACATTTATTTTAATTACTTAAATGACAATTAATTAACTTCAATGACTACATTTTCATTTTCATCAAAATTTTCAAAACAGTTTTATCATTATGCATTAATTCTAATCTAATTTTATATGCACAACCCAATACCACATGGAAAAATAGGAAAGGAAAGGTGGGAGAATTAATCACCCTAAACTCTTGCAGTAGCCTACCGATTTCAATTAATCAATTAATTAGTTAATTAAAATAGTACATTTATTCCACAATTTCATTTCTTTAAATAAATTATGTTATCTTCTCACCATTTCATATATCTTAAATTAAATTGTATAATAATAGAACGATTTATTCACAATGATATAGTGCAATCTTTGCACAATTTATCCATATCTGGAAATAAAATAAAAAATACACCATTTTAGAAATTTAAAAAAAAAAAAGCCTTTATGAAGCATATATCTTAGGTTTATGAAGAATATATCCTGGGAAAGTGCTTTATGAAGAATATATCGGCAAAATTGGATCCTTCATCATGCTTTTTGGCTTGAACCAGCCAAAGTTAGAGTTAATAATTAACCTATGTTAATGGGGCATTAGAAGCTTAAACACGTTTCCAAACGGGATTAGTCTTTTAACACTAAAAAAAGGTAGAGAAAGTAGCCTAAGATAGTGGAGAAGAAAGGTCTCTATGTGTCAAATCAAAAAACAAATTTTTCAATGATTTGAGGCACCAGAAAGAATTCCATCAGGTCCTAAGTATCTAAAGCAGATCGAGAAAGTGATCAAGAAAAACATTAAAAAACCTCATGACAAATGCAACCTAGCCACGTATGTTATATCCTTGTCCAATAAAAACTCGTTGAAGATAATAATAAAAAGTGAGAGAGCAATAAACAATGCAATAGAACAGTACTTTTTTTTTTCTCAGGAAACTAACACAGGTATAAGATAGCGGCAAAGGCAACACAATTTAATGAATTATGTCTATCAATCCTATTGTGTTTGCTTTTACCCTGTCACATAAATGGCACGTAACCAAGTGATACTCGACCTTTTGGTCATGGCAGTTAGAGACAAGTTCATCTCCCAAGACGCCGCTCATAACCACATTAGCCTCCATAACTATATTCGAATTGGTCCCCTACCATATAAGCACTTCACATCTCTTGTTATAAACTCTAATTGCATAGCTTAATCGCCATTCGATCAGCATTGAAATAATGAAAATATACATAATAAGAACTGTAGTTGATAATTACACTCTACTACTACTACACATTATTATTATTATTGAAGCAAATTCTTCCACTTCTCTGGTGACTTTTTAATTTATTCTTGTGCTTCCTCACTTTACAATTGTTTACCATAAACATGTAGGTAGTGCTGATTATTAATTACTGTCCACCAAAGACAAGGATTGGCCGCATATTCTCAATTTTGATAAATATTCATACCAATGTCTTTTCCTGTGTACAAATTATTGTCGTGATCGAAAAAAGTTTAATCCAAACCGAACCGGTCACCTTGCTCCTCGTCTATAAATACACATGCAAAGCGTTCTCATAGCAGCACAATGCTCTCAATGTATAACTAGCTTTCAAGAATTTTGTAAAGCTAGAAACTTGACGGCAATTAACCATGCTGTTGAACATAACAGCCATCAAGACATCCTCTGATGGAGTGTTGCAAGGTGATAATCCTTTAGACTATGCCTTCCCACTCCTAATAGTTCAAATCATCTTCGTCCTCATCGTCACTCGCTCCCTCGCTTTACTTCTCAAACCTCTCCGACAACCCAAAGTCATTGCTGAGATTCTGGTATGTCCCACTCATTCCAATTAATATTATTAATTTCAAACAAGTTTCCGCTAATGCAGAAACGCTAAATCTACTTCTACAACGCTTGAAAGAGTTTGTTCTCGATTATGCTTTGTTTTGTGGATGGGATTAGTTTTAATATTAGTGTTAATCTGTGAAGGGTGGAGTTTTGCTGGGGCCATCGGCACTGGGAAGAAACAAAAGTTATTTGCATCGTTTGTTCCCTTCATGGAGCACTCCAAATCTTGAATCTGTAGCAAGCATAGGTCTTCTTTTTTTCCTATTCCTCGTAGGTTTGGAGCTCGATCTCCATTCCATTCGCCGGAACGGCGGAAGAGCCTTCAGCATCGCCGCCGTGGGTATCTCTCTTCCTTTCGTCTCCGGCATCGGCGTCGTCGTCCTCCTCCGCAAAACAGTGGACGGCGCAGACAAGCCCGGCTTCGCGCAGTTCATCGTCTTCATTGGCGTGGCGCTTTCCATAACCGCATTCCCGGTACTGGCGCGCATCCTGGCGGAGCTTAAGCTCCTCACGACCCACTTAGGGCAGACCGCGATGGCGGCGGCGGCGTTAAATGACGTAGTCGGATGGATCCTACTTGCACTGGCGGTGGCTTTGGCGGGCGACGACAAAGGGTCCGAGAAGAGTCCTCTGGTATCGGTGTGGGTTCTCCTCTCGGGGTTGGCGTTCGTGATATTGATGATGGTGGCTGTCCGACCGGCGATGGAATTTGTGGCAAGGAGGGGCGAAAACGACGCCACTGACGAGGTTTATGTTTGTTTGACGCTGGCGGGAGTGTTGGTGTCGGGATTTGTGACGGATCTGATCGGGATTCACTCCATATTCGGAGCCTTCGTATTCGGGTTAACGATTCCAAAGGAGGGAAACTTCGCGAAGAAGCTAACAGAGAGGATTGAGGATTTTGTTTTAGGTTTATTGCTGCCACTCTACTTTGCCTCTAGCGGGTTGAAAACCGACGTAACTACCATACGTGGCGCTTCCGCGTGGGGGCTTCTGGTTCTCGTCATAGCCACCGCTTGTGCTGGGAAAAATCTTGGCACCTTCGCCGTCGCCATGTTTTGCATGATCCCCGTCAGAGAATCTCTTACACTGGGCGTTCTCATGAACACCAAGGGTCTCGTTGAGCTCATCGTACTCAACATTGGAAGGGAAAAAAAGGTCACTTTCTTTCTTTTCTTACTTTTTGTTTACATATACTCATGTTCAGATACACTAATCTTGACCTCCTACTAAATATAAACTCCTCTTTCAATCACAATTTAAAATTGTTCACTTTCGGAAATATCTTTTATTATAGTTGAAGTTTTATTATAAATTAGTTTTAGTAAGATTAAATTAAATTAAATTAAATTTTTTTTAAATGTTGTATGAGTTATTTAAAATCTATTCTAATAAAGTTTGATAAAATTATAGTAGTACTTATTATCAAACTTTTTATATATATTTAGTTTCACATACAAGTTTAACAATTATATATATATATATATATTTAACTTGATAAATAGTTTTTTTTTTCATTTCGAAAATTAATAAAGTGTATATTGATAAACATATTCATAACTTAACTAACACTAGAAGAAAAAAAGTTATTTAGAGACCAATTTTTAGCTACCAAATGAAATGGTTGTTAATTATAATCAAAATAGTCACTAAATCAAATTTTTATTGCTAAATAATTACAAAATAGAAGTAATAATTGAATTTAGTGACCAATTAAGTCAAGATAATTGGTATCTAAGATTAGCTATCAAGGTTTTAGGGACCTATATCATTAGATTCTAAATTGGTATCTAATTAAGTTAGAAACTAATTTAGAATCTAATGACATAGATCACTAAAATCTTGACAGTTAATGTTAGATAACAATTATCTTAACTTAATTGGTCACTAAATTCCATCATTACTTTTATTTTGTAGTTATTTAGCAACTAAAATCTAATTTGGTATCACAATTAGCAACCATATCATTTGGTAGCTAAAAATTGATCTCTAAATAGCTTGAAATAGTTAACATATAATATATATATATATATATATATATATATATATATATATATATATATATATATATATATATATATATATATAAGTAAGATAATTGACAATTTTTAGTCAAGATTATTAAAAGACACATAATTAACTAGAAAAGAGTAATTATATAAAATATGAGACCCCCCTCCTCCTTGATTTTTCTTATAAGCAAGTAAATCCTTATTCATTATTAAATGCTAACCATGGAGTGAAACTAAAATAATAACATAAACTTATTCAAGACATTGTTTTAAGAGTTGTAACCAAATCAACATAATAACAAGTGAATAAGCTATTATTGATGGTAATAAAAAAAACTTAATTATAACATAATAGTCAATTATAAACAAAAAAAAAGCTTATAAACTATTGAATATTCGAATAAGAATTATTTAAATTTCTTTGGCTAAAAAAATTTTTAATCATTTTTTTCTCCTTTAAACATTACACCCTTAACTATACAATAAAATTATATTTTATAAATAGAATACTAACGTAAATTGTAAAATAATCTTGAGTTCTTGTTTCCATAGAGTAAGATGAGTTATTTCTATTTACTTTGATAAGGACATGGTTTAATTTTGATACATGGTGTTAATTTTCAGGTTTTAAATGATGAAATGTTCGCAATTTTAGTCCTTATGGCTTTATTCACTACCTTCATCACAACACCAATAGTGATGGCAATCTATAAACCAGCTCGAAGGAATTCAATGAAAGCTCCACGGAAGCTGGGTGACAGTTCCTCTGGGTCTAGGGATGGAATGGTCGATAAGTTCAGAGTATTGGCTTGTTTTCATGGACCAAGCAATATCCCTTCTATCATAAATTTGATTGAATCAACTAGAAATACAAAAAAATCATTTATAAAGTTGTTCATGATGCACCTTGTTGAGCTCACAGAGCGCTCATCCTCTATCATCATGGTTCATCGTGTCCGTAGGAATGGTTTCCCTTTCTTTAACCGCTCTCATCGTGACCATTGGCATGATCAATTTGTAAGAGCCTTTCAGGCCTACAATCAACTAGGTCGAGTCATGGTTCGATCCACGACCACTGTCTCTTCTCTCTCCACCATGCATGAGGACATCTGCCATGTGGCAGAGGAGAAAATGGTGACCATGATTATTTTGCCCTTCCACAAACACTGGAGGACAGAAGTAAATGAGAACAATGAAAAATGTCATGTGGTAGAAAATGCAGGCCATAAATGGAGAGTGACGAACCAAAAGGTACTTAAGAATGCACCTTGCACAGTGGTCGTGCTTGTGGATCGTGGCTTTGGCAATTTGCCTCGAAATCCAACACCAAATTCCATTGTTTCTCAACGAGTGTGCATCATCTTCTTTGGTGGCCCAGATGATCGTGAAGCTCTAGAGTTGACGAAGAAGATGATTGAACACCCAACACTTAAAGTAAGTGTTGTAAGGTTTATTGAAAAGGATGGATTAGGTAAGAATAACATTGTGTTAAGCTTTTCACCTGGCAAAAGCAATGATGAATGTTACAGCTTCTCCACTGCCAACATAAGTCGCCAAAAAGAAAGGGTAACACTCTAAAACACTTACAAATTACATAACAGACTTAAATTATATATTTAGATTCCAAATATTCTTGAATATCATTCTGATTTTATATTTATTAGAGATACAATGTGATTTTTTTTTTTGTGAATATACTTAATGATTTTCTCAACATGCTATGGTAGGTTCTTGATAGAAATTGTGTTTTTCTCCCTCGTGACCACATTATGTCACTAATAATACGAATGGATCAAAATACATGTATATTTATTTATCATTTTCACGTCTTACTTATGTTGTAGCATTAATTTGAAAAAAAATTGAGAACTAATACTTAATTAACATTTGTCTTTCTTTATTAATTTATGGGCTAACTTATGCCTCTTCTCATGTGTGTTTGGATTGCAATTTTGTTGATCATAACTTACAATTTTTTTTCAATATATAAATTTTCCTTACATGTATTGTGCTTTGGAAAGTGTAATTGGATGAACACAAGCATAAATAAATGCTTATGTAGTTGACATTATGTTACTTTTATTAATGAATTACAGGAGTTGGATGAGGAGGCAATTAAAGATTTTCAAAGCAAGTTGAATGACATGGTCGAATACATTGAGAAGTTTAGCGAGGATGTTGTGGAGGATGTATTAGTAATAGGAAAAAGTGGAGATTACGATCTCATAATTGTTGGAAAAGGACGATGTCCGTCGAATATGGTGGCTAAATTAGTAGAAAGAAAACCAGAACATGCCGAGTTAGGTCCTATTGGAGATATTTTATGTTCATCAGACCATGAGGTGTTATCATCTATATTGGTTATTCAACAACATGATGTGACATTGGTAGATGATGCTCCAGTATGCAAGGTGCATGATGAGCATGACATGGACAACAATAATAAATCATCTCGTGAAGTAAGAATTTCATTAGACAATGACAATGCAGTGTAATATATATTTTCATTTATAATCAAAACTCAAATAACATCTTAATATTGTCTCTTGAATATATTTGTTTGAGATAATAAAAACTCTTTTTAAGTAAAATTATACTATCTTATCTATAAAGTTAGAACATCTAAATAACATCTAAATATTCTCTTTCTTTTAATGTTATTTTTTAGTATATATTAAATTAATAAATATAAAAATTTAAATAATAATAATTAATTAATAATTGAAAATGGAAATGAAACATTGAAAAATAATATTTGCATTTATTATTATTATTATTATTATTATTATTATTATTATTATTATTATTATTATACTGTAATAAAAATTAAATTAAAATTAATTTCTATTTTTAAGGATAAATTTATCTTAATTTTAGTATTTACCAAATTGATTTAATTTTTGGAGAAACAATATATCAAAATTACTTTTTGTTATTCAATATTTTATTCTTATAAATAAGACTCAAAACCTATATGAAATATCAGGAAAGATAACAAGAATTTTGAAAAACATTTTTACATATATTTAAGGTTGAAACTAATATTTTCTCTCTATACATGATTTATTTGTAGGTCTTTTGATTAATTATTTGTGTACTAATTTTATTTTAGGTCCTTTTTTTAATTTTGAAACAAAATTAAGTAAAAAAAAAAAAAAGGAAAGAAGGGTGATTTAAAGTAATTATTATGATTACCATATTTTTTATGCTGTCCATAAATCTAGATAATATGAGGTTAATCATTGTGAGTTAGCCTGCTTTATTTTTACTTTTAAGAGGACAATACACTTCTTTTGTCACTGTAGACTTTTCCAAATATCAACCTTAATTTCTTTTAGGTTTATGAAACCTTAAATCCTCCATAATTCTTTTAGTTTGTTATTTTTCTCGTTTTCCCCTTTAAGTTTACACAATTTAGCGGAGTATTGCTTCATACATTTTTTTATATGATTATATAATTAATGTATATAATAATATGATAACAATTAAATACTTCGTTCATATTTGGATAACATTTCCAATGATTTACAACATAAAGCATTATTGAAATTGCCTTATCAGTAATCTAACAAGTTACTGTTCGTCAAGAAATTTTCTTGTAAATAAATTCAAGCAATGTAATTCAATAGTAAATAAGAAATCAATAACATCAATTCTGTTAATCATAAAAGTTAAATTTTAGTTATTATATTATTTGTTCTATTAGTTACTACATTAGAATTTTACATGAAGGTTGTAGAGTAGGTTTTTTTATATCATTAGATAAGTGGATGCTATTCCATGTTAACAATTGGGAGTAGAAGAAGATGAATGTATACACTAAGTGATATCTCACCACCATTGACTCATGGATCACCACTATTAGATCTCTACTATATAAGACAAAGATAATAAAAAAAAAACATTATTTTTATGCATTACAAAGAAAATTAAGAACTTAATAATTAAAAGTTATCATACAAGTATACCAGATGACAAATGAGAAAGAGGTGGTAGTGGAGGATTAATGGTAGTTTGAGTAAACAAGAATTGTTGGTGAGACAATGTATCTTTCCTCCTAGTTGGCATGATGTTTTTCTACTTATGTAATAATTTAAAAACTATAGTACATTATCAGAGAGAAAAATGACATGTAAAAAAATTATTTAAGCTCAACATCTATACCATTAAAATATGAAAGAATTAATCATAACTACTCAAATTTTAATAATTTAATTCTCCATCATCTATAAATTCAGTAATATACTCGGTATCTCATTCTCAATCCCATTATTAATGTGATAATGAAGAAAATTGATCACATAGTAATGGGTATCATTGATTTTCATTAAATAAAGGTATCACCTCATTGCATCAAACTTTTGGATTTGTTCTTGTAGATTCATCATCAAAATTGTCTCTTTTATTCCACCATATTTATTATTTAACGTCTTTAGTATAAAGAGTTTTAATATCCAACTTAGCAAGCTACTCACAAAACAATTTGTATTATTAATAATATTATTATTATTTCTATTATTATTATATTTATTATTATATTTATTATTTTATTATTAATATTATTATTTTATTTTAAATATTATTTTTACTGTTATTTGATTTATATTATTATTATTATTATATTAAATATTATCGATAAAATAAATCAGTCAGTAAATTGACAGGAATTCGTTGATAAATTATCCGTCAATTTATCGACAAATTTATTGACAGATAATTTGGAAATAAATTTTTCTATCGATAAATAATGATGGATTAAATCCAACAGATTAAATCTGTGGGTAAAATTTGTAAGTTTATTGATGGATAAAATTTTATTGGTAATTTTCCATCGACAATCTAACTTTTTCCTATAATGCATTGCATTGATTACTTATTTAGATTTTTCACATTATGTCAACCAAAAATAATATGAGAGATTGATAATCGTATCATCATAAATTATTATTAAACACATGTTTTATGTTTTTTTATCTTAATAATTATTTTAAAAAATATTAAAGTTTTTAAAACCTTTATTTAAGAATTTAAATAAATAAAAAATTTTAATATATGAAATTAGAAATGAAAGCTTGTTTAAGCTAGCAAATGTTTACTTTTAAGTTAGGGAAGTGAGCACTTCAGTTTAGTAAAGTGAGTAGTTTGCTCATGTTATAAAACTGATACTTTAATTATAAATAATTTTACAAAAATGTATTATTTCCTAACTTTGGATGTCTAGAGAAAAATTCATAAAACTAAAAGTAGCAGCTGAAAAAAAAAAAAAAAAAAAAAAAAAAGAGAAAAAAAAAAAAAAAAAAAAAAAAAACTCTCCAAGTTTCCATGATAGATAAACCTTTACTCGTAAAAAATTGTTTCCACAACCACGAAGATCAATTAATAAATATGTTTACCAAAACTATAATATTTTTGAAAGATTATTAGATAAGTAGGAAATAGATGACATCCTATTCCTATTACTAATTCAAAGGGGAGTATTGATATGAAAATATTTAATTGACTAAATTATAGATAATGATATTTAATTAACTAAATTATAGGTTCTTATAATTGTATAAAATATTATGTAATTATAATTTCTTAAATTTCGTTATGATTTGTAAACTATGTTACTTAGCTCCTGATTTATAAGATTAAAATATGAAAACAGTATGTTTATATATATAAAAAAAAACATATGAAAGAAAATCATAGAGTGAATTTTATTTTTCAATTTTCCAACAATAAATATATTAATTTAATAATTAATATTATAAAATGCCCCATAACTTCAATATTCCCGTTCTCTTTTCTTTCCCTATTTTTTCTTGTCCTCTCCTCTCCTATTTCTTTTAACATCGATCAATCTACTAATAGTATTTTCTTTTATCTTAAGTAAATGTTTTTCTTTTGTGTTCTTTTTCTGTTGTTACATTATATTGTAATATTTTCTTTCATTTTTTTCCTTTTTTATTATTTCACATTTTTACTTTCTGCAAAATATTATAAGAAAAAAATAATTTTATCCACGATTAAAATTATAAATGATAACATACTTTTATGGATAAATCAACGATTCACGAATTATTTATGAACAAACATTCATAAACATAAATATTGAGTATGTGGATAATCGAAATAGTGAGCAATACTGATCTCAGTCCGTAATTAATATTCACCATTAAATATTAGTATTTTTAATATAACATTTAGATTAAAACTTAATTTTCCTCATAGAAAAATCATCTATAATGTTTTTTCTTCATCATCAGTGTAGTTTTGCTTTTACAACAATTTTAAAGTGGATTTATATATAATTATTTTTAATCAAAACATTTTTTTCATCATATTAATTGAATATTAAAATAGAGTATTTGAGCTCGAACTCTTATACAAGAAATATTAATAACCTCCCTTCTTCTAGTGGTTACTAAGTCAGTTTGCAAAAAATATTTACTTGGGATACCTCTGTCCAAACATGACATAGTTTCGGTAGATTTACATCAGAAAAATACATAAGCATACAATTGGAAGATAAGAAAAAAGCCATAAAACATGGACAGTTCCGAAGCCTGATCGTGGAAAACAAAATAGATACATGATTCTATAAAAGCTTATTTAGTTTTAAAATAATATTTTAAACATCAAAAATTACTTTTACACTAAACACGTATATATATAATATTCACGGACACCAAACTGGTCAATCGTCCAGCAAAAGAAAAACTTTCAAGTTATTCGTACCTTCTTTTTCCATCACTTTCAAATACGTCGAATCATTGGCAAAAGTCTTAGGTACAAAAGAAGTAATTATTTAGCAATGTATGATATACAACAAAGTATTCCCTAAACCTACCGAAATATAGTCAAAAAGAAATTCTGTGATGCTGCAAAAGATCCAATAAGAAAAGAATGCAATTCTTTTAGGATTTTTATTCGATTTTCTTAACTCACGAGACTATAAAGACTATCATTTGGGACAATGGAACAACTTTTTATTTTAAAGGTATTATAATAGAAAAATGTACAAAATATGAGATACTTTATAAATGAAACATTTCTATAAGTAATTATGTAGAAGTTGCAAAAGACAAAGAAACTGTCATGCTTGGATAACACTAATAATAAAATTAGTAATGAGAGGGAGTTATTTTATTTTTAAAGAAGTACTAATTGTGGTATTATAAATCTATAAATAGGATTTAATATACCCATTATAAGGCAAGATTACACATTTGTAATATAAATGCTCTTTATAACAGGTCTCAGTCAGAGAACATAATGGCAATGAACAAAATTTCCTTTCTTCATTTTTTTTTTCTTTTGTCTTCGTTTTGAGGTTATCATTCTTTATTTAGATTTTTTTTCTTTTACGTTATAACATTATATTACATTTGCATATTAACACCTATCATATTAATATCTTTTAAAAGAATGATAATATGAACTATACTTTCTTGTTTACCTATTAGCAAATCAATTTGTAATGATTAATATTAAAATAAATGTTATATGGTATTGATTTTGAGATATAAATTACATTAGATATCATATATTAACATTAAAAAAAATAATCAATCTGGGTTGAAAATCTTGTATTGTTGACCATTATCAAGAAACTCATTTTTGACATAAAATAAATTGACACGTCCAGTAGGACATACATTTGCTGAATTGTATATGTAATGGTTAGTCTATAAAGACTTGTATGTAATTTTTAATTTTAAACTTGTAAGTGTTTAAGGAGTGGTAAAATAGTGGATATGGCAAATAATACAAATACTAAGAATAATAATAATAATAATAATAATAATAATAATAATAATAATCAAAATGGGAATAATAATAATAATAATAATAATAATAATAATAATAATAATAAAAAAATAATAATAGCAATGTGTCAAATATAATCTTCCATTATCATTTCTAATCCTGTATCAACAATAATGAGTTCATTTACAAGCTAATCATAGTTAGTGTGTTATGGCTACTTGAATGAAGACAATATATACTTTTTTTCTGTCAATTTTACAGTGGGTGCGAGAACATCGAGTCAAAAAATATGTTTAAAGAATACTATCTTAATAATAATCCCAAATATAGATCAATTTATAATAGTGTTAAAAATTCTACATATAACTATGATGGAGGTTTTTGAAAATATAAATTATTAAATGTGATAAGAAAACTTTCAACTTGCTACTATCTTCTTTTTCCATCTCTTTCAAATACGTCATATCGTTGGCAAAATTCTTATTTTGGTACAAAAGAAGGAATTATGGCTAAAAGTGTTAAACCAAAATAATTTAGCCATCGTTAATGATCGTGGCATGAAAAAAGCAACCTGAGAAGAATTTAGCAATGCATCATATCCAACAAAATATTCACTAAACCTACGGAAATATAGTCAAAGAAATTATGATGCTGCTGCAAAAGATCCAATAAAAAAAAATGCTATTCTTTTAGAAATTTAGGGTTTCTATGCGATTTTCTTAAACACAATGAAAAGCAAGTCAAACCAAACACCCAATTTTATACTATTCTTTTAGGGTTTCCCAAACAAATAGCATAAAATTATATCGTTAATGCAAGCTGCAGAATAATTTCGTACAGTGCAAAAGATTGCATCCCATAACGTTCATGCAAGCTGCAGAATAAATTAGTACAGTGCAACAATTTATACACGAAAACGACAAAAGTTTCCTTCAGTTGAAAATTTTCCTATGCAACCATTTTATAATTAATCAGCATATATATGATGCAATTCGGTGTCTTGAATTTGGATTTTAACTTTCACTCGATTTCAAGGTAAGTGTTAACCAACTCTGCATTTTAGATTAAAAAAAATTAGTTTAAACCTAAATTACAATATAATATTGAAATTTATCTGAAATCAATTTTCACTTCGTATAAGAGCCTATCTAATTCAAACATATATGTGAACATATAAGAAGTAAACGGATAAATTTTAAATCATAGAATGATATGAGAGTGTGGATGGGCTATATCTTTATTAAATTTAAATACATGCATATTTGTGGATCATGATTTACTTTAGTAGTAATTAGAATTTATCTTGAATTGTATTTTCATTTATTTGTGAGGTGCAAAGATTAATATTTGTATTGGGATCAATTAAGTTCAAAAGAGTAATATTTGTATATGGATCAATTAAGTTCAATAAAACTAGGAGATATATGAATAATACAAATAAGACGCGTTCTTTTTGCACCTTTATAAGTTCGCCTACCCTCCTATATTTTGTCAAAATACTTAAAAATACCATTTTTAAATTATATGATTTGATTGTAGAAATATAATTTTTTTTATTTTAGAAAGTACAATCAAAAATATATTTTTTATGTTTTAAATTGTAATTTAAAATGTAATTTTTTTTATTTCGAATTACATAATCTGAAATATAACTTTTTTATATTTTTTACAATCCGATACATAATTTTTTTAATTTTAAATTGTCTAATTCAAAATACAAAATATCAAAAGATGTAAGATTTATTTAATTTTTTGTTAAGGATATAATAATCATTTTAATGAATCTATGAGGTGCAGAAAGAAAATACGGAGATACAAGAAAAATGCGTCTGAAAATAAGGAAATCAATAAATGCTTGAAAGCCCACAAAGTTACATATGGTTTGACATATAACATCCTAAAATTTATAATATTGCAATCTTATATTAACTAATTCCATGATATAATGTTTTAGTTAATAGCTTACATAGGATTAAATTCATCATATTAATTAATTATTTTATAAATTATTAGTCGGAAGTTATTTCTTATACTATTTATAATATTATTTCTTAATGACTCAACCATTAATTTGATGTTATTATTTTTAAAGATTCTAGAGAAGCCAAATTTTATTTATTACTTAAATATTTTCTAAAATTTTTCATCTAATGAGTTATTTTATTTTTCCATTTTTCATCGAGTAATTTTATTTTTTTCATTTTTATCGTATGTATGTCTCCCATTTCATCATTTTTTCCATTTCTTTTCTAAACATATATAAATTTATCATCAAAATATTTCATAGAAGCTTCAAAATTTTTAAATTCAATTCCAGAGAGAATCCTAACTTATTCATCACGCCCAAAAATAATTAGGAGAAATATACAACCTAAAATTATTTTGCAATGTTTAGAATTAATAAAAGAAACCTAGGGAGATGAGATATTGTAACATGATAACATATAGTAACATCTGACTTTTTTATAAATAAATCTTGAATTATTATAATACATATTTTGAATCTCTGCTCTGACGTTAGGTAGAGATTTTTGACTCGAACAAAAGGGATATCAAAATATGTATAGACAATCAACCAGGGATAAAATGACATCAAGCGAGTCAGCCACCAATACAAACACGCTCCCACATGCAATAAACAAAGGAATGGATTACTGGCAATACCTCTCTTTCATAGCACACATCTAAGAACTACGTAATTCGATAAATAAAGTAAATCTGTTGAAAAGTATAATAATTTTCTTTTCAAAAAAGTATTATCTGTGTACAATTGGGCTGCGTACCCTGCAAGATCAATCTTCTTGCTCCACCTTCAAAAGAAAGTATTAAAAACCAACAATGCAGGTGGAAGTATTTCGCCACTAATGCTTTTTAAGATCTAAGCATGCTCCCGAAAGTGAAGGCGTTTTTATACGATGGATAATGACAAATTATGTGGAAATAACAAACAAGAACCACGTCTTCAATATAGAGCAAGTAAAACCACAAATAAGGCAAATTAAGTTGTTATAAACTGAAGAATTATGAAATTCTCGTGGCACAATATCGTTTCATCACACTTCCGGGTAGAAGTAATTATAAATTTGGGCAATTTGCCCTTTCTTTAGACACTTGTACATATAGAACTACGTTTCCAACCGTACAGAAGTCCCCAAAAAAATGCATAAAAATTACACAAGCGAGGGTGGGAGAACAATGAAAAAGAAAGACTTGCAAGACAATAGGCTAACCTCAAAAAATATCATTCTTCCAGCACAAATGGGGCATGAATTCAATAGTGACCAACAAACTTATAGTTGACAATCAGGTCACAACAATAGGTTAAACAGCATCCCTGCTCGGCTCGCATGCCATCATCCAATAGGTACTGTATTGTTGTCACTTACAACAAAACTTTGAACCTGAGGATAGAGATAAGGTCAAACCTGGTTCAAGATATATATAACAAGCCGAATTGTAGTACATGTGTGCTTGAAATCAGAGTTACAACAAAGATATTAAACATTAAAAATGATAACACACAATAAATCAAAAATAACGAATTCAAATATAAAGATGCTGACAGTATTACATATAAAACCTCCTTTTCCACAACACAAACAAGTAACACAAATTGAAAGTCAAAAAGTTCGGAAGTGATGCTGGCTAAAATTAAAAAGGGTAATCATTGATGCATTGGGCATGGGAGAAATGTTTCTATTGTCACAGAAAGAAAGATTATAGACCCTTAAGAGAAAGTTAAATGGCAAGATGGTTTCTAATGGCACAGAAAGAAGATTCTGGGTTGTGTCGAGATTACTTTTCAAGCAAACAACCGTACTGGGCTAATAAAAATGTTTCCAAATGCAAGCCATTCAGACAAAATTGAAAATTTTCAATAGATCCTTTTCTTTTATCTACGTTACCTGTCCCCCTTCAGTAGAACCGTGTGATACAAACCTTAGAGAAAACCTCCTCCTGTCCAGGCAACACCCGCCTTGTCATTATGACCAGCAGCTTTATTATTAGATGCATTTCCATAGAAATCATCAAATCCATCATCTTTGGCATTATCCCAACCAGCCCAACCATCACTGCTATGGGCAGCTGACCCTTTAGCTGCTTCTTTTTTCCGTGTATCTTCTTGGTCCCAATCATCCCAAGAGCTAGAGTTATAAGTATCAGATTGCCCGCCTGATGACTGATGAGACGATCCTTTTCCAGATTCTTCCTTCCTAGAATCTTTGTGGTCCCAACTGTCCCAAGAGCTTGAATGATAAGAATTAGTTTGTCCACCCGTAGAGGGTTGTCCTTCTCTGCCAGAAGAATTCCAGCCTTTGTTCTCTTGATTAAACTCCTGATAGAAACCGTTTTTATCAGTTTCATTTCGTTTCCAGTTATCAGATGTCCAATTTGGGTTATCTCTAGTGAACTCCTCAACCTTTTGTGTAGCCATTGCCATGACCCCTCTCATTATACCCCATGTCCTATGTCCAATCTCTGATGTCTTCTGAGAGACAACATTGACAGTTTCATTGACCTTGTAATCATAACCACCCTCTTTTACCTGAGACAAGAAATACAGTTAATTCGGGAAATGAATAACCACTGAATGCAAATAACAAAATTGCTGGGAGAAGTTTGATAAGTAATTAGATTCCCGCCTTTTTCCACCTTTCTTTGAACAGAGTAAACCACAGAATGAGATTTACAATATACACAATTCCTTGGCCCAATGACACATGCCAAAAAGTCCAAACTTCATGACTCAATCCCCATATGGAAATAAATGACAGCAGTATGAAAACCCAGAAAATAGGATTTAAGCAAGCTACAATACCACATTGCAAATATAGAGTTGTTTACCTACCATCTCCAACAATGCCAATCTAGTTAGCATATAGCAAATCTGACACCAAATCAAAAACAGAATATTCTATAAGCACTTATTCAAAAAGCACATATTCTACTCACCGTAAATCCAAAATTCTAACTCCCTAGGCACTTTCGGTTATCACTAAGATCATTCACTCACAAACACCATCACTGGATCACTTCAAGCAAAGCTCTACAATACTAGTCTTATTAACCAATTGCAACAGCAGGCATCAGACTTTTTTGCCAAAAGCGTGAAAACAGTTACCAATCAATTATATTCATAACTTTTTGCCGGAAGAGTGAAATCAGTTACCAATCAATTTTATTCATAAAATTTTGCCAAAAGAGTGAAAGCAGTTATCAATCATTTTTATTCATATGGCATCCGCGATGTAGGTTGAAAACATATAAACTTTATCTTAGGCACGACAATTTTCTCTTCCCAAATCTAAAACCAGATGAAGCTCTAAACTAACTTAAACTGCATATATTTAAAGAAAAGTTCCTGTGCAGAAATGAGGAGGGAGGGGGAAAATGTAGTGAATTTGTAATGACAAGTCTTTTGTCAATTTTATTTATAGTTTAAAATAAAAAAATTGACAGATGGAAATGGAAAGGTTTTTTATTTTCTGATTCATGGTACTTGGGAAAGGGTAACAATAAGGTTTAAGGTGCATCACATTTTTAAGTTTTAATCATCCATTAGTATCGTTGTATTAACCAAGTATAGAATGATTGTTTTTATCAGTAAGTATAGAATGATTTAAATCTGAAATATGAAACCATCCATTTTTCAGCAGTATGAAGCCGGGCCATTGTTGGCTGCTACATAAATGTGTCCCATAAAGTATGAAGGGTCACAATAACAATAATACCATGAGATGTTACAATTGGCAGGGTCCAATATCATTTTTCCTAGAATCAATTCACATATATAATAAGAGTGTGTTTGGGATAATTGCAAAATTTAAATTATTTCAATAATTAAATAGAGCTATAATTGATTATAGTGAGAATTAAACATTGTTTAGGAAAAATTGTTAAATAGTGGTTTTAAGATCATTAATCTCGTTTAGAAAAAGAAGAAAAAATCAGGTTGAAAAATAATCATAAGCAACAATTTTTAAATTCAAGAAAACAACTTTTTTTTTTCAGAAAAATAAAGTTTTTATGAACTTAAGTTATTGTCCCATGCATATAACTGAAATTGCAAACAACTTTATCCCAAAACCAACAAAAATCAGCAAATGTAATATTTCACAAATATGAAGAGAGAAAAGGGTCTTCCACTTTCAAAGGCAAGTTGCAGGCCCTTTCACATGGTATGGTGGTACCAACACATTTTAATATTCATAACTGAAAAAAACTTGTACATTAGTATGGACAAATTCTCCCGCTCTTTCAAAATAATAATCATTTTTATTTTTTATTTCTGTTTCAAACTAATAATTTTTCAAATTTTAAATTATTTTTTTGCATACTCTTATATATAATTAATAGTTATTAATACAGTATTACTTAAATTGAGAACATGACACAAAAATAATAACACGGAGATGTTAAGAGTATGTTTGTCTAATTGTGTACTTTTGTTATAAACTTTAAAGATTCCATAAATATGTTCCTGAACAAGATAACAGGATTTTATCCCCTAGAGTAAAAGACATAGGTGTAGGATTTAAATAATGGCCAATTCTTCTATTGTAAACAGATATTCTTGCATGGAACTCGCTAGATAGAATTTGGAAATTGTCTTACGCTATGATTTAAATCTCAGCATGTCAGAAATTAGTATTCCCATCGTTTCCTATTGTTCTCAACACAGTTTAATCTCTTCACGTCTTTCTCCATAATATCGTTTTTCAACTGGCTAACTAAGAAATGGGTACCCCTTGATTACGAGAACACTAGCAAAAATGCCTATATATCTAACACGTGAAGTTATATCTAAGTTTTGTTCACGATAAATTAAGCAGAAAAACCAAACAATTACCTTAGCAGAGAACTCTTTTGTCCCGGCCTGAACAACATTGGCAGCAGACTGAGCCGCAGAAGCAGCAGCCAACGACAATTTACCGAATCCCTAATCACAGAAAATACATCACATTAATGGAATAAATGACAATTTCCCATTAAAAAAATAAGCAGTTCCAATGGTGACCTGAGAAACGACAGATAAATAATCGTTTTGCGGATTACTCCTTTGGCTCGGGGCGGGGCCAGATCCGAACCCGACGTACTTGCCACCCTGCGACGGCGGAAGCCCCTCTGGTCGCGACTCATTCTCCGCCCTCTTCCTCGCGAAGAAATCTTCCTTATTGGCAGCAGAGGCTTCCAGCTGTGCGCGAGTGTACATATCCTCCGTCGACTTCGACCTGGCCACGCTCCCGCCGCCGCCGAACCCCCTGACATCGCCGGTGGACTGGTTCCGCCGCAGATCGGAGCAGCCCCGCGCCGATCCAAACCCATCGTCCGCGTCCCAATTATCCCAACCGCCGTTGTTGCTGGTGGAAAGGGGCGGCTTCCCCTTGGAGACGGAGGAGCGGATGGTCTCCTTGACGACGGGGGGATCCCGCCAGGGGCGGCCTTCGGCGATGGCCTGGATGCGGTCGCGGTAGACGGAGGCGGCGTTGGAATTGTACTTGGCGACGATGTCGGTTTCCTTGGCGATGCCGTATTGCGCGAGAAAGGCGTTGAGTTTGTCGTTGCCTCCAGCTTCCATCTTCTTGATCTGGATTTCGGACCAGGAATCCATGGTGACGGATCGAACGAAGGAGATGTGGACGCCGAGGCCGCGGTGCTTGCCGGAGCACTCTAAGCACATAAAGACTCCGTAGGACACCGACGCCCATTGCGGATTCTTCTGGGAGCAGTCGACGCAGATCTTGTTCGCCGCTTGGGATTGGAGGTCCCGGAGCCGCCGCGAAGCCATCGGAATTTATTTTTCTTTTTAACTGAAGGGCGCAGAGAATAGAAACGGAATTTGAGAAAGAAAAGAAAGAGTTTGAGAAGGAATGAATGAATGAGTATAATGCGTTGGGAATTGAGAGAGAGAGAACGGAAGGGGGATTTTGGTGAATCACCGACACCGTCAAATTGGGACGGGATTATTGGATGCTGACTCGGTGCGCTATAATTCTTTTGCATTTCCCTCTTTGCTAATTTTATATTTTTTATAATATTTAATTCCTGTTATATTTCCTTAGACCAAAAAATTTGCTCAAAGAAAATAATTAAGCACTAAATAATGAATGTAGAAGGATGAAAAATAAATAAACTTGGGTGTTGTTAATTGGTAATTAATTAATTAAATACCTGTCTTTCACTTGCAGAGAAAGCGCGGCACTCTCTGCCTAGTTGTCCGGCATTTGCTTCTATGTTGTCGTATGCGATGTCAACTGAACATGGATTTTGGATTTTGTGATTACGGAACAATAAAGTCCTAGTATTATACTATATTAATCATTTGTATAATACATTTTGTAATTTAATTGTATAAATTGTCACTCATATGGTTTTATATTCAATTTTTGTCAAAATTGAATAATTAGAAATATATAATTAAGGAATTCCAATATATATATATACTTTATATCCAACAGAATACTAAACAATTACTTTTCCTAATTGTTCATTTTTGGTATTTAAAACTGTTTCAGTTAGGCTAATAAATGATCCTCTTTTTATTTTTAATGCATATGACATCCTTCCATTAGTTGTCTTCTTATAAAATCAAGTTTCTTGCAAAATCATTTTACATTCAAAATAAGATTTTTGTTTCATAAGATTTTGTAAATCATAACGAACAATGTCTAATTAAAAATCATTTCAACTTTCATTTTTATTGTAAGGAAAAAACTCTTTCTAACATTTATTCGAACTAAAATATCAGAGAATTATATAATAATAAACATATTCTTTTAACATTTGGTCAAACTAAAATTAGAAGATTGTTGAGATTCTTCTTGGTTTGTAAATGTCTTATTCTTATTTATAGTTTTGATTATAATGATATTTCTAACAGAGGATTCTCTCCTTTTTTATAATTTGGTGGAAAACCATGTAAGACATGACATTCATCATTTGTGTGACTTCTTTTATCATAATGTGTGCATTTCTTTTACTATTATAATCCTTGTCATTCTTAGTCCATCTCTTGGCTTGGAAATTTTGAAAAATTCTATTGTAAGAACCATAATGGTCATGTGAGCCACCACTTGAGGAGGTAGAGAAAACATCAGCAATTGCAATCATTTTTGTTTAAAGTTGGCACGTCAAAGCTCTCTCGGTTAGAGAAGCTCTGACACTATATTATGAAAATAAAAAAGTGAACAAAAATAAACAAAAATTATTGCAATTGCTCATGGTTTCTTTCCTTCCTCAAGTGGTGGCTTAGATGGCCATTATGGTTCTTATAATGAAAATTCTCAAAATTCCCAAGCGAGGTGGTGGCTTACATGGTTTTCCACCAAACTACAAAAAGAAGAGAATCCTCTGCTAACAATGCGACTGCAATCAAAACTACAAATGAGAGTAAGAGACTTACAAACCAAGAGGAAATCTCAACAGTCTTCTAGCTTTAGTTTGACCAAAGAGCAATATAACTCTCTCATGACTCTTCTTCAACAATCCCAGGAGACTTACAAACCAAGAGGAAATCTCAACAGTCTTCTAGCTTTAGTTTGACCAAAGCACAATATAACTCTCTCATGACTCTTCTTCAACAATCCTAGAAAGCAATATTTTCTTTTTTCTTATTCTCTTGATGAAAGAATACTCTATATATGGAGAGTACATGGAATAACAAAATCATAACAGAATACTTACTTTAATAGAATTGTTAATCATCCTCACATAATAATTATTTATCATTTCTTAATATACTCTAACAAAATCGCTAATGAATTTCACATAATAATTATTTACCATTTATTAATATATTTTTAAATTGAATTTCAACAAAATTGGCTAAGATCACAACATTTTTATTGGTTTCAAAATTGAATTAAAATCCAACCGTTTTATAAACCCAACTTTATTCACCCAAAAACTTGGTTACATTATTTAATTCATTTATTTCTAAAAAATACTTAAAGGATTGGGCGAGAACAGTGGCTTACCAAAAGCATGCTTAGACCTAGTTTATGTTTAAAAAGTTTATGCCTACATATATTAACATTCTATTATGAAAATAAAAAGATGAACAAAAAAGAAGAAATGATATGAGAGTGACAATATTTTCTTTCTTACATAGAATAACCATATTATAACAGAGTAATTACTTTAACAGGATGACTAATAATCCTCACATAATAATTATTTATTATTCATTAATATATTCTAACAAAATGGCTAACCATTCTCACATAATAATTATTTATCATTTATTAATATATTTTTAAGTTGAATTTCAACAAAATTGGCTAAGATCACAACAGTTTTATTGGTTTCAAAATTGAATTCAAACCCAACCATTGTATAAACCCAATTTTATTCACCCAAAAACTTGTTTACATTATTTAATTCATTTGTTTTGCGGGTTTGGCCAGAAGGATATGGTTTACAAAAAACATGCTTAGACCTAGTTTTTGTCTAAAAAGTTTATGCCTACATATATGAACATTTTATTATGAAAATGAAAAGATGAAAGAAAAAAGAACAAAAAATATGAGAGTAAAAATATTCTCTTTTTTTTCTTATTCACTTGATGAAAACTACTCTATATATATAATACATGGAATAACAAGATCATAATAGAATAGTTACTCTAGCAGAATCATTAATAATCTTCACAAAATAATTATATATCATTCGGTAATATACTCTAACAAAATTGTTAATAATTCTTACATTATAATTATTTATCATTTATTAATACCCCTCAATCATCTTGAACAACAGATGTAAGAACAACTTGGATATGAGAGGTTTTTATACATGTCAGCAACCTGTGACTGTGACTTAGTGTTGATAGGGAGCAAACAAAGAACACAATCACGAACCTTTTCTCTAACCACATGATATGATTTTGACAGGGAATTATGCTCAAGAGATTGCTTCGGTCAAGTTTCAACTTGATTACTTATTCAAAATTAAGGATCTTGGTCAAATGAAATTTTTTCTTGAATTAGAAGTTGCTAGATCAAGCAAAGACATTTTCCTTAACCAAAGGAGATACACTTTAGAGCTTCTAGATGTTGCAGGCTTGTTAGGATGCAAACCTTTTATCCCTCCTATGATCCTCAAATAAAGTTTCATTTCAAAGAGAGTTCTCTCCTTGAAGACATTTCCATGTATCGACGACTTATCTTTAGAGAATTTTGTTACATATAGAATTATTCCTGATATTCCTATCAAGTTACTTAATGGAACTACAGTTTATGCAAACATAACTATCATATTTTCTACTACATTCATTCTGCATAATGTATTATACATACCACGATTTAACTTCAATCTCATTTCAGTATCTCAATTAACTATAAAATTTGATTGTTCCATTAGGTTTATTGATCAAATCAGTGAAATATAGGACAATCACACTATGAAGATGATTGACTTTGCTAAGATGCACCACAGAATCTATGCTCTCGAAAATCCTAAGGGACTAGGAAAAACTTTGCCCCAACTTCAAATTCAATAAAATATGTCTCTGTTAATAAATTGGATGATTGACATTTTAGACTAGGTCCCCTATCTAAAGACAAACTATCAGTATTGTCAACAAAGTTTGATTACATTTCTAGCAAAACATGTAATGATTCCATATAATAATTATTTATCATTTATTAATAAAGTATGTTATTTTTTATATGATCATTTTTGTTAAAATTTAGTAAATTAAGTCAAACACAAGTTTCTCTTTTCTATTAAAAAACAATATATTATTCCAATTATCTAAACTAAAATAAGTCTAAGTCAATTTTTTTAAATGGGTTGTTTCTAACAAATTAAATTTGAATGACCCACTAATTGCAACTCGAATAATCCTTATCTAATTAATCTGATGAGTCAAATGATTCAATGTAAAATTTTAAAATATTGAATTTAAGTAAAGTTTGATTGGTCATGTTAGCTCTGAATGCACTCAACCTAATCATTACTCATACATAAATGAGATTCTATTTTTATTTAAAGAAAGCTTTACATCTAAGTTTTGTTATTCTTTAAATATCTTAACAGCGCTCTTCAATCAAAATTAAAGTTTTGTCTTGATAATCAGTATTAATCCTTGAAAGTTTTGATGTATGAATCTTAACGTATACATCCATTGAACTCTTACCAAACCACAACAACCTAAAGAAAGGACCATAACATCAGAAGTGAAAATAACTTGGTTGAAACATCAATCGAAACCTTTAACGTTTCATTATCTTGGAATTACGTACAACAGCAAGTGATACGAGAGAGGTAAGTTCCAGCTTGCATCCTCATAATGTTTTGCTAACTTCAAATCTAAAATGTGGTGAGTGTTACCACTTTCATTCAGAATGTAGTAAACTTTTTAATTAAAATTATCACAAACTAATTTATAGAAATTATTTCATGTGTTTAAAGAATTTCTCCATAAAATCTACTAAAAGAGAAAATATGAAAATAATTAAAATTATCTTTTTTCATAAATTAAATTAACTAATTTATGAAAGGTTAAATGTATAAATTTAGAGAAACTATTAGAGAGCTTATATATATAAATTAGTTTATGCATAAATTAATTTTAACTTACTTTATCAGGGCTTGCAAGATTTCTTTAAATTTGATAAATAATCTTAGGATAAATGAGCTTAGGATATGACTGCAAAATAAAAGTTAGAAATCCAAAATTTAAAAAAAAAAAAATTGTCTCTCGAACCATTCTCACAAATATCTCATTCTTTAAGGTTGGATCCTTTTTATTTTATTGTTGCTTATACTTTCACATATGTTTTTTCCGTAATTTTTTCTTCTTCTTACAATTAATTGGTGGAGCCTTACTTGATATTTGATCATATTGTCGTTTTACTTATTACTTATTCATCATTCATATACATAAAATTTTGATTAACCATGTATTTCACTTTACAAAGAAAGTAAATATATATACTCAACACTCAATTTTATCCGAAATATTTTTTAAATATAAAAAAGTATAATTAGTTTTAAAAAAACTTAAAAATGATAAAATTTAAAAGATATTCAATTTTTTTTTTGAGAAAACAAAAAAATTCGTTTTTTATAATCAGAAATACGCTTATTAAATTGGTGAATCTCTCTCTCTCTCTCTCTCTCTCTATATATATATATATATATATATATATATATATATATATATATATATATATATATATATATATATATATATATAT
>Ga0209700_104413_pt1 | contig 25382 bp, 10 predicted proteins | sample SiratroredBW_FD_187528 | JGI IMG/M metagenome (GOLD analysis project Ga0209700, IMG submission 187528) | Root nodule microbial communities of legume samples collected from California, USA - Siratro red BW (SPAdes) (version 2) | ecosystem: Host-associated > Plants > Roots > Nodule | place: USA...
ATATTATATAATAATAGTATTATTGTTATATAATAATAGAAAAATAGTTATAATTTATTAAATATAAGTACTAATATTTAAATTTATTATTAAAAGTAGTTTAAAAATTTTTAATTTTATATTTAAAACATTAATCAGTTTTAATTTATAAATTAATATATTTTATAAAAAGATAATTTTTTTAAATAATTACTTAAGTTAATTTTTTTATAATTTTTAAATATTATTAATTATATTAAATAAATAAATTATAATTTATTTTTAATTATAAAAATATTTTTTTAATTTTAAAATACTATATATTAAAAAAATATTAAAATATTATTATATCTATCACATCATTCACGAACTTTCACAAACTTTTCACTCAAATCTTATCATCTTCCCCTTAATCAAAACAACCAGACATTTCACACACTTTCATCTCAAATCATTTCAAATTCACTCCCTCAAATCCACTCCCCAATCCAAACACACCCTAAGGGTTTCCTCCATCACCCAAGTTGAACCACTAAACTGACATCTCACATAATAAATTCTATAATATAACAAACAAAAATATAACAGTTCTATTGAGATCTAATATCCTTCAAAAGTAAACATCTCAAATTTACTTAAAAGTTGTGTCTACCGATATTATCAAAAAACTAAAGAAACACTTTACACACCTTATAATTTATGTCTAACATCCAATTTCATATAAAATAGGACTAATAATACAAAACATAACTTTTTAAAGATATTCTAAACATGGAACCTTAAGATAGAAATCAATCTTGATTAAATCATGAGTGTGCACCCTCACCACTTCATCAAGATTCTTTTTTCTTTTTAATAATTTCATCCTCATTCACCATAATCAACCATAATCAAAATTTCAATGATCATGGTCAAACATTCAACTAGAAACATCTTATCTATGTCTCTAAATTAAATTTAAAAAATCTACACATAGAAGAAACACAATAAACTCACAACTTTCAGGTCTTCCTAAGGACTAAATGTTTTGATACCTATCAAGTAATTAATTTATATAATTATAAATATATAAATAATTATACATTATAAAGTAGAAAATAAATATAAGATTATACAAATAGATATTTAGATATGATATTTTACATAAATTTTTATTTCATTTTATTGATAAAATCAACTTTCTATTTTGTTTCTATTTTAGTGTTTTAATTAATTTTAAAATTATGTCATTTTTATTTATTATATTTACAATTTTAATTATATTTTTCACATTGTGTATTTTATTTTTAATCTTATACTATATATTTTGAAAAAGAATTAAAATAAAAAATATACACTTAAATAATAATCATATTTTAATCTATTAATTAGTGTAATCATCAAAATATCTTATATTATAATATTAAAATAATAAAATAATGATATAAATAGTAAAATAGTAAACATAATAGTGTATATAATATGAAATATAATAAAGTAAAATAAACCAATAATCTATTATTACCAAGGTTACACATAGACTTTCAAGCTATAGGAACTAAAAATCAAATTTTATCAAGTATATGACTAGAGCATAGAAATTCCTATGAGCTAAAACAAAAGTTAATTTATAATTATAGGAAACAAATTACAAATTTCATATAATAAATAGATATAAAACTAAAAGTACTCATATATGCCATCTTAATTTAATTATTTCTTCTAAAATAATTTTAATTTAGTTATTTCTTGACAATTTTAATGTTGTAGGAAAATATCTGGTTGATTTGGTTACAACAATATTAAAACACTTAATCAGTGGAATAAATCAATTTTAAATATTTTCTAAGCTATATTAATGGCTTTGCATGTGCAACTGTTAAGAAAATAATTATTAATGATGAAATATTACTTGTATGATAATTCCTGTAAAAATTGAAGAGGTCAAGTTGTGTCACACCAATCCAACTATTTTTTCTTCTTTTTTTGTCCTATTAAAGCCCTCTTTATTTTTCCTCCCAAGCTACCATGTAACATCATCATTGTAAATTGAATTATTTGCATGCATAAGTCAATTTTTTATTTTTCAATAGGGCTTAAGGAAGACATAGTGTAAAAGGATTTGTATATGCTTTTTAATATTGTATTTGTTAGTATTCTCACAATACTAAAGGATTTGATGAAGTCATGCAAGACATGCCTAGCAAGCCAAAGCAAGCAAATGGAAGTGTGTTCTAGGCTTTGTTTTAGTGTGAGTGAGTGTGATTGGTTGTGAAAGAGAATCTATGCACATCTAAGGAGAAATTCATTAGCATATGGTCTAAATGATTTAAATCAAACCATACAAGATTTAACTTTGGTTAAAAACAGTTTTGGAAAATAAAGTACTGAACTATTATAAACTGATTTCAGGTTAAGCCGAATCAATTTATTCGGTTTGAGCATAACTGAATTAACTGTTTTCTAAAATCTGGTTTGAGTTCTTCTTCTATAATACAGTGGGCTTTCAAGTGCGAAAAAAGAAGAAAGAATAGAAATAGAAACATTTTTGCGAAAACACAATCTTTTGAAATTCATTTTGTGAGAACTACTGTGAGAGAATTGCTGTTTCATACTAATCATTTTCGAAAGAGGGTTTTTACTTGAAGAATCAATCTTGACTAAGGTGTGCTACTGGGTTTCTTCAAGACTGTGTACAGGCCTTTCTTTCTGCGCCAATCAGGGAGTTTTCTCAACCTTTCTTGATCCTGGTTGAATCAAGATTTGTGTTGTATTCATTGTAATTCTGTGATAATCATTGAACAATTGTATTGGTTTGGGCTATAGGAGTTAGCCTGGTGTTTCTGCTGAAATTGATTGGGAGCTGCGGGGAGCAGTTGATCAATTTAGCAGAGTTCTTGATTTCTACGGGGAGTAGGAATTGGGTGATTAATTGTATGTGAACAATTAATTGAGTTAGTGGAACTTTCTTTGCAAGTGGTGCAGAGAAGACTGGACGTAGCCCTTGGGAAGGGTGAACCAGTATAAAATTGATTGTGTCTCTTCTTCTTAAACCCTTCTCTCATATTCTTGATTTGTTCTTGCATTGCATATTGAATTTAATTGAAAGATTGAATTAATTTCTTGTAATCTTGATAAAACTGGTTTAAGTTCTCTGCTGGATATTGATTTGTGTATTGTAACTTGAATTCTATATTGGTTTTTGATAAATCTGCTGTAGCTGTCAAAGAAATCTTGCTTATCAGATTGGTTCTTTTCTAAATCTGTAATACATATAAGATTCTGAATCTGTGATTTTACAAAGAATTGGAACTTTGGCTGAATTGTTGTAATACTGCAGAATTTGTATTCTTGTTCTGTGTTCTTGGTATAACTGAATAATTGAATCTACATTCTAAATAATTTTCAAGTCTGTATTAATTGCTGGTGTTAGGAAACTTTATCAGATTTGTTAATATTGACTGAAATCAGTGTAGTGCTGTGTTAGGTGTTTCAAATTTGTATTTTGTAATTGTGTTCTTCTCTGCTCTCATTCAAATTTGGAATTTTGTGTGATTCTTTTCTTAGTGTAATATTGCTTTAGGAATTGTGTGAAGTTGATCTGCTTAAGGTATTGCTGTAAAATTGTGAATCTGTTGTGTGTGCTGTTTGAAATCTTCTATCTGCCTATACAACAAATTGATTCATCCGTGCCTTGAATCAATTTATTTCTTTACTGCACCTTATATCTTTAGCACCAAGATTAAATAAAGTTTTTCAAATTGCGAAAACTATTTTCAAAGGTTTAAATTGGGAGAAATCTTTCAAAGTTCAATTCACCCCCCTCTTAAACTCAGCCTAAAACATTTTCAGTATTTAATATATATATATATATATATATATATATTATTTAATGACAATTAGTATATGTCATCTCTCTCATATGGCTTCCTTTGCCATATGGGAAAATCCCAAGAAGATGTCAAGACTCTTAATAAGTGTTATTCGTTTTTGTATGAAGAGTGAGACTGAATAATGTGGTTACAATAAATAATCTTAGGCATTGATCAATGTAAAGTTATGTTACAGTTATGGGATGTATGGAAATAAAGAAACAAGGTTCTTTTCAATAATTTAGATAATGAGAAAATTTTTAGAGCTACAAAAATCAAAGCTTGGACTTGACTATATTTATATATATTTATTACTATAAAATGTTCACAGATAATTTAATTTCTTAAGCATCCATATTTTTATTCAAGTAAAGAAGAAGAAATCATTAAGGGTTACCATCCTAATTCTTAAGAAGTGAACTTTAATCCCAACTCAACCTTACAAAACCAACTTGTAAGATGAAGTTTACATCCACTTATAAACCATGAAATAGACTTTATTTGTAGTCTATGTGAAATCTCCACCACACCATCTATCAAACCTCATTAGGATAGATTCTAGATAACTCTGATATTATTTTAAGAAGTAAATTTTAAATCTAACTCAACTTTATAAAATCAGCTTGTAATGAAATTTGTACCTACTTTTAAACTATGAAATGACTTTATCTCTAGTTAATGTGAAATATCCAACAATAATCACCACAAACACATTTAACTTCAACAAAGCATATAATGTATAAAACTATTTTTCTCATTTTAATACATTATTTTTTTCAATTTTCAAATCTTCAATTTTTTTAGTTTTTATCACTAGCTTACTTGGTACAAAGAGATTTTTTGTAAATAACTTTTTACACAAGAAAACACTTCTAAAAAGTAATTAATAAATAACTAAATAAAATTATTTTTATAAAATTTAAATTAAATTAAATTTATATGCAATATTAAAAATTCGTGTTTGGAAAAACTAATGTGACATAATTTCTAAAAATTACTTTATCTATAATTAATAGAAAATTTTATTTTATTTTTATTATTCTGCCTTCTTGAAGTAGTGCTGAAACAAAATTGACTTAAGCACATAATAAGCTAATATAACTCTTCTTTGTTTATCATGAAAATGTGAATAGTTGAGTTGATGGAGTGTTTATATACTTCTACAAATTTTAGTGTCCTGGTTTCTCTTCTTTATCTCCATGCAATACCAAAAAACAAATGTATAAACTGTTTCAATATGAAAAATATGAAAAGTTATGCTATGTAAATTTTCACATTCGCTGTTTGAAAGATTTAAATATGACTTTAATAATGTGTCTGAAATCAATCATTGTAATAACAGTACACAAGTGGAAAAAGATAATGTTATGAATATATATTTCTTCTTGTTAACAACATATATATAAAATAGACAAAATTATGTACAATAATCCACTAGCTTACAGTGTTACCTAACTATTCTGAATAATTTTATCTAAAGAAACTAATTTTAAATGTTCATAACTAACAGTATAAATCGAAACGAAAGTTATTTGCATAAGGATTACACATAGACTTTCAAGCTATAGGAACTAAAAAGTAAATTTTATCAAATATATGACTAGAACATACAAATTCCATACGCATGCATATGTACTAAAACAAAAGTTACTTTATAAATATAAGAACCAAAATGTTAATTTCAGATAATAAATAAATATAAAACTAAAATTACTTATGTATGCAATCTTAATTTAATTATTTCTTCTAAAATAATTTTAATTTAATTATTTTTTGACAATTTCAATATTACAGGAAAATATTTGGTTGATGTTGTTACATCAATATTGAAACACTTAGTCATTGGACTAAATCAATGTTAAAGATATCTTATATTACATTAATGACTTTGCATGTAAAATTGTTAAAAAAAATAATTAAGGATGGTAAAATATTACCTATATGATAACTCCTGTAAATGTGTCACATTAATATAACTGTTCTTTTCTTTTTTCTTTTTTCCATTAAAACTCTTTCTATTTTACCTGTGAAGCTTGAAACATCATCATTATAAATTGAATTATTTGCATGCATAAGTCAATTTTTAATTTAAAAGCATTTGAAGAAGACAAAGACATAGTATAAGAAGATATATAGAAAAATCTATATATAATTTTTAATATTGTATTTAAAACTTATATTTTTTATAATATATATATATATATATATATATATATATATATATTATTTAATGAAATAGTTTAGGATTTAAATTTTTAAGATTTATTATTCCAATAACGATGTTCTTTAAATTTACACTTTCTTTTATTTAATATAACGGTTAAATATGTGTTGCTTCACAATCAGATTCCAGGTTCCTGTTAACCTCGTCCAGGACCTGCACCAATACAAAAAATAAAAAGTTTCTTTCTCGCAAACCAAGCATGGCCATCTCCTTGCACCCCACGTACCACCTCTCCTGTCATGCACTCAACCCCTATGAACCCATCACATTCGCACCAGAAAAAGAACCATAAATCAAGGTTTCAACCTGTACCCCACTCCCACAAACCATGAGCCCCCAAAACTAACTAAAACACCTTCAAAATAGCTCTCAAAACAGCCCCTAAGACTCACTTTCACCTCCACAACACACCAACCTCTACCACCTCCCATGCTTCCATTGCGTCCCAAAGAAGCTATGCCACCACCTCCTTGCAACCTGTGCCCCAAACACCTCCCATGCAACCTATCTAAGCCAAACCCACCAACACTCTTAACCACCACGATACCTCACCACTACGCAATCGACCATGCAACTCCATTCTCTCTCTCTCTCTCTCGTCTTGCCATTCCCCATGCAACTCGCAACATCAACCTACACCTCGCTCCCACCTCATGGTTACCATTACACCATGCACCTCCCTCCATTATTACCAATTCCAAGGGTTTGCATGTAAAGCCACCATCATTGCCGCATGCACCTCCACGCATTTCCACAACCTCCAACCATCTTATCACCCTCCTGCCGCCTCCATCCACCATGCGCCTTGCACCTTCCTGCAACCACTACCATAAGCACTGCTTCCCATACACCTCTCATTCATGTACCCCGTAAGTCGCCACGCCGTCGCTCCTCCTTTGCCGCCGCCGCTCCTTCAGCGCCGCCGCTGCTGCTACTGTCGCTGCTTCCTCGCTGTCACCGCCGCTCCTTCCTCGCCGCCATCGCTTTTGGTTGGTAGACCTATCATATGTTTGAAGGAAGGTAATGGTGGCTTAGGGTTGGGGTGATGGTGTGTAGGAGCTGAACATGTGGAGTCTGTTCCTCTTTGGGATAGAGGTCATCATAGGCATCTCTGTCCTCCTTGTTGCTTCAGTGTTCTCTTCAATAGCGATGTACTTCGCTAAACGAGCTCAGAGCTCGTCCATGTTGGAGAGTGGATGAAGGTAAGGAATGTTGACGCAGGCTTTAGCAAAGCGAGCCATGTACTGTTTAAGTGACTCGTGCTTCCCTTGAGTCACATGCTGGAGTGAGGCTGAGGAGGTAGCAATCAACTTGTTGTCTATAAACTAAGCTATGAACTTTAAACACAAGGGCGAAATGAGTCGACCAAATTTTGTGGCAGCGAATAATACCACTCACTCGAGGGCTGTTCCTTTGAGTGTGGTAGGGAACAACTTGCAATGCACCCTCAAGTCTCCAAAGAAAAAGTTAGCCTGGGTCATATAGGCCTTGACATGTGTTTTTGGATATGAGGTCCTGTCGTACAACTTTACCTTTGGTCATTTCCGCTTGTCAAGGAGTTGAGCTTCCATGACCTCGGCAATGAAAGGGTGGAAGCCTTCCATGTATTTCTCCAACTCGGCATTGAGGCGAGGAGTTAGAGTTTCTTCGAGCGAGATGGTTGACTTCTCGAGAGATCTTCACGACCTTTCTCTGGTCTATGTCGGTGCCGAGTACTACCTTGGGTTGTCGGTGTCCAAAGATAAGACAATTGTCTCCGAAATCAAATTTAGGATTCGAGGGTTGGTTGCGTGTGGAGAAGGTATTAACAGTCTACAATGCTCGTTTAAGACGGTACCTTTAATTAAATGAGAAAAAACGAGTGTAATTTTTTAAATGTTTATTTTTCTAAGACAAAACAAAATACAAATAAAAATAAAGAAAATATTTTTTTAATTTTGAATCCAATAAGGATTGACCTTTCTTCTATATATTTCTATTCATAATAAAAAATCAGGGTTAATGTAGTTCTAGTTAAAATTGTTTGTTGAAGTGTTTGATATTTTTTTTAATTTTATATTTTATAATTTTTGAAATTTTATTATTTTTTAGAAATTTAGTATTAAAAATTATGGTATTTGAATATTAGATATTTTGGAAATTTTAATATTTTTATGTAATTTTTAAATAAAATTTCTTGTTAGATATTGCTTGACGCGTACAGTCCTTTAGTGATCTAACCGAAATAACAAAAATTTTTCAAATTAAATTTTGCATGACGTGTGCAGTCATTTGAATATTTAATCAAGATTTATTTTAAAATAAGAAATGGTGCGTGGGTGAAAAAACAAGTGTACGAATAACAAAAGTTGTTTGAAATTTTTAAATAAAACAAAAGAAAATAATAAAAATGGGGAAAGAGAGTGAATGTGAGGGTACAATAAGGGATTTCATAGGTATTACTTGATTCGACTTGGTGTGATGTGACATTGGGAGAAGGTACACTCAGCGGTTGGGCTTGGTAAAAGGATACTCGGCTAGACTTGGTAAAAGGTGCATTTGTTTGAGCTTGGCGTAAGGGCAATCGGGTCGGCTGGATGACAAGGCACACTCGATTAGGAAGGGCACTTGGTTTGTCTTGGTGACGAGGCACACTCAGTTAGCTTAGTGACGAGGCACTCGGGTAAAAGAGCACTCGGTTCGGCTTGGTGAAAGGCACACTTGATTTAGCTTGGTTAAAGGGCACTCGGTTTAGGACTGATGAAAAGGCACACTTGGTTTAGGATTGGTGAAAGGCACACTCGGTTTAGGATTGGTGAAAGGCATATTCGATTTAGCTTGGTTAATGGGCACTCAATTTAGGATTGGTGAAAGGGACAGTCGTTTAGGATTGGTGAAAGACACACTCAATTTAGCTTGGTTAAAGGACACTCAGAAAGGCACTCGACTTGGCTTTGTGATAGGGCACTCGATTTAGTTTTGTGAAAGGGCACACTCGGTTTAGGATTGGTGAAAGACACACTCGATTAAACTTTGTTATAGGACACTTGACTAAAGGGAACTTGGTTAAAGTTTGTAACAGGGCACTCAACTAAAAGGCACTCGGTTAAAGTTTGTGGCAGGGCACTCAGTTAATGGGCACTTGGTTGAAGTTTGTGATAGGGCACTCTGCTAAAGGGAACTCGGTTAAACTTTGTGATAGGGCACGCGGCTAAACTTTCCAACTGCTCCAGCATCTTTGCCACACTCCTTATACCCCTGCATTGCCAACAACACATTCATCTCTCCTCCTTGCTACTAGTGATTCTTTCCACATCTTGGCTTTCCTGTTGGGCATTAAAATTAAACACTCACCTTTGACACCTATGCTGCTACAACTATCTTGGTGATTTATTTTATTATCATTTTTTACTTTTTACTTATGACTATTGAGTAGCACAATGTAAAAGTAGCACAAAATTCAAGACAATTCAAGAATTATACTTGCATGCGATTTTGGTTTTTTTGAATTTGTTTTCTTTTCTTCTAGGTTTAGAGTAGAAGACATGAGGATGAATTGAATGAGGGTGAAAATTGTTACGCGTCAATTGGTGTGAGTGAAGAGTGTGAGAGTAGAGATCAATCATAAGTATGGGAGAGATGGAGATCGAACAGAATGAGAGAGCCATTCTATAAATATATATTGAGATATTTCTAAGAGAACCGTGTACCTTTTCCTTTCCCTAAGCATTTCTCTTTTATCTCCATTTTACAGGATTCAATATGAATCAATGCCTTTTATTTCCGTTTAATAGGTGGGTCAAAACAGATGATATAAATAAATTTTTTTTTTATTTCTATTTAGCAGGTGAGTCAAAATAGATGATATAAATCAATGTTTTTTTTTATTTCCATTTAACAGGTGGGTCACAATGGATGATATAAATCAATGCTTTTTATTTCCATTTAACAGGCGGGTCTGTTGCTGAAAATGGATGTCGTGGGAGAGTGGTGTGCAATGGAAAATTGGGGTTGTGAGGAGAAGATTTGGGTCATGGCTTGTTGGCGCAATTGAAGCATGGGGTGTGCAAGTGATTGAATGATGCAATAGTTGACACAATTCAAAACATAATTAAATCAATATTAAATAGAATTGTAACGAGCAAAAACCATAAACATATTTATGACCCAATGGTCTAGTAGAAAAAATAAAAACAAAAACAAAAATAAAATCTTCTTCCATACTTGAAACCTGCAAATGTTCAATGGAAGCATAATGTAAGCAAAAATCAAAGGAAGAAGAAAAATACATATGACTTCTAACTCAATCTAGCCATTTGTTAAAGTTTTTTTCTTTAATATTTTGTAGTAAATTTTTTCCTTTAATACTATTACTAATTATTTTATATTTTTTTGAAGAGAGCATATATTGAAAAATAAAGTAAAATCCTAATACTATTATTACTAAAAATTAGAAATAAACATGGAAGCATTTTCAACTTCTATTCAACAATTTTCTCAATTTTATTCACATATACATTAAGTTGGTTCTTTTTGAAAACCTGTGTAGTAGTTGGGAAGGGAGTAGCTTTATTGCCAATGATAGTTGTTGGACTATAGAAAGTGTTAGAAGAAACTTTAGCATGCTACAAATATGTTAGATCAAACACGTTTTTAGTTGCTATAGTTGAGCCTAAGATTCTGGCATAATGATCTCTACCGATGTTTTAGTATAAAAACATACATTATAGCTATTATATAAATCTACATATATAAGCTTGTTTATCTCAACATCTGTATAGTTAGTTAGATTAGAAAAAAAAACCAACATCTATATCTATTATTGATAAAAAATAAATTGATTGATAATTTGATATAATACTTTTTTAATATATATATATATATATATATATATATATATATATATGATTATTCATATGATATGGAACAATTACCAAAGGATTTACATTTATGTATTCCATAATTATTTTTTGGCAATTACTTCTTGCACCCATCAATTACTTCTTGCATTCCATCAATAAAATGAAAGGACAAAAGTGTCCCTCTAAATTAATATAAAAGGAATTAAGGTTTTAGACAGTCATTGTTGGCTTGTTGGAGGTGGTGTAATTCATCAATAACTTTGGTGCTTGAAACATTTTCTCATCTCTGTCCCATTTGGTTGTTGCATTTTGACTATTGTGAAGAAAGATTTGGGTGAGGAAGCTTTGCATTTGGTTAGGGAATGTTTTGCAATTTTAGAAGGTTGATTTGCGGTGGTCTGCGGTTGATGGAAACCTTACCGTATGCAACTATTTTCAATCCAATTAAGACGTGGAAAATGGAGCAAACAACGCTTGCTTGATGGAGGAGGGCTCAGGAAAGGTCCAATCACTAGAGCAATGCTTAGACACCTTTAAGCAAACAAAGAGTCAGAGACACCTGTGCAGATTAAAATGCTGACTATTTTGAGCTTTGAGGATTCTTGTAAAAATTGTGAAAAGTAGAATAGGAAAATTTGGATTTTTGTAAATAACCCTAGGTGCCTTAGAAATTATAGAAGACATCTAGGTTAGGTTTTTAGACGCATAGGATTTGTACATGTGGCGCTTATCAATGGTGCCTTTTAGGAAAGAGTAGCTTGCTCCACACGCTAGGTTACCCTAACCCTAACATGTGGTGTAAGTTAGGGTTCCCAACCCTAGCTTCTCCCATACGCTACTTAGGTAGCTTGCAAGGCAAGTTAGGGTTTCTAACCCTAGCTTCTTGTATACGTTACCTTAGCTTGCTAGAGAAGCTACAAGCTTTTTCTTCTTCTATAAATAAGAGGTTTAGGAACCTCCATTGTAAGCTTGATTTTGAGTAATGATATGCTGCCAAATTTTCAGCACATTGCCTCAAGTTTCACATTAAGTTTCTTCTCTTAGAAGCTAGAAGCTCTTTCTCTTGAAGGTTGGCCCAACCTCCTTCAAGGCTTTCACCATCTACTTCACCATCAACCTCCTTTCATGCTTCCTTCCTTGCATTTCCATGATTTTCGCATCATGAGGAGTTTCATCCACTTCTTCTATTCGGTGCTTCAAGGTTTCATCATGCTCAACTTCCATTGAAGCTTGCATAAGAAGCTAAGACACCTAGGAGCTCCTCCATCAGCGCTGGAACAAGACAATGCAGTATGGACGAAAGTGGAGTGATTTAAAGCAACGAAAACTTCATGGGAAACGGAAGCAATGACATTTTGTGGTTGAGTGAAAGTGATGGTACAAGGTGATTGGAAGAGGTGAGGCCAACTTCCAATGGAATTCCTAAGCTAGTCTTCTAAGAGAAACTAACAAAGATGAAGCTCAAGAACCAAATGTGCTGGAAAATTTCAACAATATAACATTAGTTCAAATCATTTGTACATTGCTTACACACTTATTTAGAAGGAATGATAGGAAGAAACTTGTAGGAGAAACTCTCTAAACCTAGCTTCTATGATAAGCTTCTGACCCTAGTGATCGAAGCCGTATCCAGTCAAATAATTGCAGTTAAATGCAGTACTAGGAAGTAACTCCAAGATTTAATAAATTAGAAATAAAACAACCGAATTAGATTTTCTTAACTGAAATTTAAATTAACCTCTTGATTAGATTGCAATTCGCTTATCACAGGATACGAAAATTCATACTCAACTTATTGAACCCTAATTCCAACCCGAATTAATTAACTAAGCGATAATTAACACAAGTTTTCCTTATGCAAATTAAGCATTCACATACATCATTTATTTCATCCCAACAACCCGTGACTCACTCCATTAAGCATGGACAGAGACACGAAATTTATATTAACTGAAACATTAAGCATGAACCAGTAAAAGCATTAAGCATAGAAATAAATTAATGAAGAGTTAAGAGACAAAAAGAGTAAAAATAACACAATAGGAACCTCAAAGCTTCTTTGCAATCTGAATCAAAAGGATAACCTTATAAATTAGCCTTCCGTTAAATTCGAATAAAGCAAACGAAGATTAAATGCGAAACGAAATTAAAAAGGAACGAAATTGAATTGAAACAAAAATAGAATGTAAATGCAGAGGAAAGAAAATAAATACAGAACCAGTTTTTCCAGAGAGAGAATGAACTGAATCCCAAAAGTCGAGAGTCCCCAACTCCTTTGGCTTCACCTCCTTTGATAGGCGACTAGACCTAGATCAATCCTGAACACTAAACCTAATGGGCCTAAATCTTTCAATTCTAGTCCAATGAATAAAAACTAAAAATATAAACTAAAAATAAAAACTGATAATGTGACAACTCCTCTTCAATTCTAGAATTAATTTCCAAGCCCAATAAAATTTCAAAGGTGCCTTGAAAATAATAATAAAATTAGCTCAGAAAATGCGAATTAAATAAAATTACGATTTTCTAGTAAATGAAGCCCAAACAGTAAAATAGAGAAAATAATAAACCGTTAAACACAAATCAATAATAAAAATAGGTACATAAAGACAAGTAAATAGAGGAAAATAATAACTCATCACCTAGCTTCTATGACAAACTTCTAACCCTAGCTTCTATGACAAGCTTCAAACCCTAACTTCAATACAAGCTTCTAAAACCTAGCTTGCACTCCAAAGCTCTTACAAGGTGATAACAAGAGGTACAAGGAGAAAACTTCTATCATAACCTATCTTGGACTCCTTGATCACACCCAACATCATTTATGAGCCTCAAGGCCCAACACTTACACTACATAGCCCAAAAATACAAGGCTCCAAATCTATTTTACTTGGCCCAAATAATGTTGAAAATAGAATGGCCAATGTTCAAGAGGGGGGGGGGGGGGGGGTGAATTGAACTATTAAAAACTTTTTTAAAACTGAGAAGTTTGAATGAGTTTTCTTATCAAACTATGATTGCAGTGTAAGATGTATACAAAACAACAGACTCAAGTAGATTTTAGCAAACTGCAATTTTAATACTACAGTAGTAAAACAGAAGCAGTATACACTAATTCTTTTTTATCAGGGATAAATTTTGTTAAAGACAAGATTCCCACAAACCAAATTGACACAATCAGCCAATGATTAGACAAAGTAGCAAACTAAGTACTTTTCAAGGTTAATGAAAATCAACAAGCAACTCAGATTATACAATGATCAATCAGCAAATACAATGTTACAATAGTAATAAACCTGTTCAGAATTTTCAACAGTTAAAGCAATATTTCCACAGAGCAAATTTCTCAAATATATTTCAAGTTACTGAATTTTGATCACTAATTCAGTTTACCATTATTAAAAACAAGTATCAATCTAAAGAATTATCAGAATTAGGAAAAACCAATTTTATGATATTATACAACTGTGCTCCAAGTTAATTTCAGTTTACAGATCAAGAATGAATTCAATATGCTCAAGAATCACAAGGCAATATGATTGGTAATCCAAGTTTAAGATACAAAATTGTTAATCCTTTAAGATGAATATAAGCCAATTTAAAGAAACAACTTGAATGTCAATTTTTCAGTCTGTCCAGAATTTCAACAGATTGTTCTTTAGATTTAACAGATTGTTCTTTAGATTTAACAGATTGTTCTTAGTGACAGAATACTAATTTACACAACTGCAGAACGAAAATTAAAAGTGTAAGGGAGGAGAGTGATGTTTTTATCCTGATTTACCTAATCACTTGGACTACGTCCAGTCCCTTGCAATCACTTACAAAGATTTCCATTAATTCAATTGTAGTTTGCAAACAAATCACACCAGAACCAATCTTGAACCTACAAGATTGCCTTCTACCCCCTTATACAATTCCTTACCACACAAGATGCACACACAGTACAATCGCAATACACGACTGCAAATTTAAATGCAACACAGCAATACAACAATTAAATTACAAATTTCCCAAATCCAATCCCTAATCTCCATATTAAACAAAATCCAATTGAAAAACTACCCAACACACAATACAATACGAGAATTCACAAACACAATAACTAATAACAATCAAAAACACCAAGAAAGAATACTTTATCTTTCCCAAATGAAGCTGCCAAGCACAATATGCGAAAGTCATGCCATGCACTTATTCAAGTGTAGAAAATCTTGAAATTGAAATCTCTTTGAAAATTTCAATTGAAAATTCTTCTTCTTTATATATTTTCTTCTCAATGAAAGGTTTTCCCCGAATATTTGAAAAAATTGTATATTCAAAAATCTAATTTTCTCTCTTGGTCTCTTCTTGAAAAGATGCGCTAATGGGCGTTTAAAAAGCGCGCCAGCCCAAAAAGGTCTCTTTTTGAAAAAATGCGCTAATGGGCGTTTAAAAAGCGCGCCAGCCCAAATTTGTTAAAGGATTTATTAAGGAATTTTAACAAGTTGATTTGTTGATTTTGAAATATAACTTGTTCAATTTTAACTCTCCAGCGCACTACAAAAAATTAAACACTTTTAAAAATGTTATTTTTCATTTAAACTTGATTAAGAGCCATGCTAGTAATTGGCACATTAACACAACCCAGACCTAAAGTTATACCTATCCAAACCTAGATTATAACACCGCCAAGTAATTTCTTCAACAAATCCTTCTGTTTTCTTCATCAATCTCCCCCAATTTGACGAAGAAAATTCTTGGGGTTTGGTGTAGATGTCGTTGCGTTATTCATGCTTTTCTTCTCCCACATACTTATGAAGCCTCTTCTTCTCCCCTATACTATGAAACCTCCTGCAAAACAATTAACCCATTTTTCCAAAGCAAAAACTACTACTACAACAACAAATAATCTGTTAAGACAACACATAACAAGTTCTATTAAGCAGTAGCAGTTCTACCACAGTTCACAATTCAAGAAAGATTCAGAAAGGTGCAGGATAAAACATATTACAAACCATTTAACCACATATTCTGCCCCAATTGGATACATCAAATGGTAGGAGACTCAAAACAACATCAAAAGAAAAAAAATTAAAACCAAATACTGATGCAAACACAAACACAGATTTCATCAAAAGAAAAGTAACAGAAACACAGACATGATGCATGATGCATAGGTTGTTTAGCCATTGAAGTTGTTCAGAGTGTCAAGAACATCATCAACTTGTTGGTGTAGCTGCTGGAAGTTTTAGGCATAGAACTCATGGTGCCTACTCTGTTCCTCTATGATACCATTCAGCTGTTGGAATTGTGTGACACAATATTCGTGATTGCGATGTTGCTGTTCAGTTATGTCATCCATTCTTGAGATAATCAACCTTTCAAAACCAATCATAGGCTCATCATGTGGTGGTCTTGGTGTTTGAGGCTCATTTTGTGGCAACAGATGTACTCTTGAAGTGGGAATTTCAGTTGGATCTTGTTTAGCAGTTCCACTCGTTCCAGATCCTTCTCCACGTCCTCCTTTGTAATTCCAGATGCCATTTACCTTTTGAAGTCCTATCCTGTTGAGCATAGGTGGGTTGATCTCGTTGGTTTTCTTGAGGTCTTCTGATAACTCATCCTTCATTTCAACTTCAAAGAACTCGAGCATTCTGGATATCAGAATGGCATAGGGTAGTTTGTAGTCATTCAACTTCTTGGCTTTCATCATGTGCTCCATCATGGTGTGAACCCAGTTCACTTTCACCTTGTTGATCAGGCAGTACAACAACATTAAGTCATCCTCAGTGAGTGTTGCATGATTGTTTCCTCTCGGTGTCAGCATCCAAACGATCAACAACTTTAGAATTCTGGGAGTCATGGCCAGTTTTCCAACTCCGAATGATTTCACATCCTCTCCTGGATACCTCATGCAAGCCTTATAGAACACAGTTTTGTTGAAGTCATCCGACGCCCTTTTCTCAATCTGTTGTCCTTCATACCTCAGGCCAACTACTGCAAACCATACCTTGGGTGTGATTTCGATGTCTACTCCTTTCACATGTGAGCTCATATTTTCTCCATCCATCGCCAGATTTGTGTAGAAGACTTTGACCAGGCCAGGATAGATGCAGCCACTCAACTCAAGGAATTTCTTCAGCTTCTGATGGTTTATGATGACTCCGATCTCTTTTAGTTGTTCCTCCTTCAGCCAGGCCATAGATAAGAACTTTGGCGCAATCAAATTTTTTGCTGAAGGTGTGAATGTACTCTTGCATCTGCTTAGCTTCACCATTGAACTAACTCTCAAGGTGACCGTAATCCTCTTCTTGAGCTGAGTATTGAGTTCGGGTTCTTTTTGTGGGAGTAGGTGAGGCCACAGGTACTAATGCAGAATGGCTAGGATATGAAAGTGCTATGTAAAATGGCTTAGAATGTGTATGCAATGCTCTTATGCAGCAAGTATTTAAAAACAAACTTCACTCAGCAAGTTTGATAAAGCATAGCATGTGACGGTGATGTAACCCATGTGCAATTTCCAAGCAAAAATCATGATTTGAGAGTTGTACCGTGCACACAATCAAAGATATTCAAATCTGATTTTGTGCAGAATATCTTTCACCCTTTTTCGTTACCCAATGTCGGCTGTGACAAGACTTGACGGGTTGCACTTCCATATGGGTAGCGTGTTCAGCAATTTATTTTACAGCTTTCTGGCTAAATGAGTGCCACTGTCATTGCTCCAGAATACTTATCAGAGCACGATTGTTACTGAAATGGCAATATGTTAGGTCTGCACTACTGTTTTTAACAAACTGATTTCCACAAGTAAAGTGTTACGGGCATAGATTCAGAACAGTAGTATATTTCCAGATCATAACATATTAAAAATTTTGGCAATAAACTCTTTTAACCAGTAAATTCAGCAACATGTTGTTTTTCCAGAAACAGTTTAATAGAATCAACTATAACAATATGATCAACAACAGATTAAAAAAATATCACATGCTTATATTACTTATTTTCTTATGCCTTATCTGAGTGACAGATTAATTTCACCATTACACAGTCATATAATTATAAAGCTAGTTTCAATTTAATACATTGGAAATATCTAAGATTCCTAGTTCAGTTCTTAAATGATTGAACCTTTCTCTCGCCAGGGTTTTGTACAGAAGTCCACGAGTTGCTTGTCTGTTTTAATGAATTGAACTTCACAGTTTCCATTGCTCACTTGATCCCGAATGAAGTGATGACGGATTTCTATATATTTTGTCCTTGAATGCTGCACTGGGTTTTTGGTTAGACAAATAGTACTAGTGTTATCACATTTTATAGGAATTTTTGTAAGAATTAAACTATAATCACTTAGTTGTTGTTTTAATCATAGAATCTGTGAACAGCAGCTTCCAGCTGCTATGTACTCATCCTTTGCTGTAAATAGTGCAACACAGGCCTGCTTCTTGTTGTGCTATGAGATCAAACTAGCGCCAAGCAAGTGACAAGTCCCACTAGTGCTCTTGCGGTCTAACTTGCAGCCAACAAAATCTGAATCTGAGTAGCTTGTTAAACTAAGTGATGCTCCTTTAGGATACCAAAGTCCCACATTTACAATTCCTCTTAAGTATTTTAGTATTCTTTTCCCAGCTTTGAAGTGTCACTCTTTCGGGTTTGACTGAAGCCTGACACACAAGCAAACACTAAACATAATGTCAGGTCGACTAGTAGTAAGATATAATAGAGAACCAATTAACCCCCTGTATTTTGTTTGATCTATTGAACTTCCCTTCTCATCTAAGTCCAAGCTGCAACTGGTAGCTATTGGAGTAGTGGCTTCCTTGCAGTTATCCATTTCAAATCTCTTAAGAAGCTCTTTACAGTATTTTGATTGGCACAGAAATGTCACATGCCCCATCTGTTTCACTTGTAGTCCAAGGAAAAAATTTAATTCTCCCATCATAGACATCTCAAACTCCCCCTGCATAGCTGACACAAACTCTTGACACAAAAATTCATTAGTAGAATCGAATATGATATCATCAACATAAACCTGTACTAAAATAATATCAGAATTGAGTTTTCTAATGAATAAAGTTTTGTCAATGTTGCCTCTTTCATAACCTTGAGATGTGAGGAAGTTGCTTAGTCTCTCATACCATTGCTTAGGGGCCTGTTTTAAACCATATAAAGCCTTCTGCAGTTTATATACATGATCAGGATGTTTGAAGTCCTCAAATCCAGGTGGTTGAGATACATATACCTCTCCTTCTATGAATCCATTCAAGAAGGCACTTTTAACATCCATCTGAAAAAGTTTAAAATCACATAAACATGCATATGCTAACAACAACCTAACAGCCTTTAGTCTAGCAACAAGAGCATATGTTTCATCAAAATCAATTCCCTCTTCTTCATTATATCCCTTAGCTACTAGCCTAACTTTGTTTTTAATAATAGTTCCCTGTTCATCTAGTTTATTTCTAGAAACCCATTTAGTGCCAATAACATTCATTTCATGAGATCTAGGAACTAGCACCCAAACATTATTTCTAGTAAATTGGTTCAATTCATCATGCATAGATATACCCATTTATTATCATTCAATGCAATGTCAATAGATGATGGTTCAATTTGAGAAACAAGACATATTTTCACAGAAATGATTAAGAGTTCTTCCAGTAGATACTTCCTGTCCAATTTGTCCAATAATATTGTCAAGAGATAGGTTTCTAGGAATCCTCCATTCTCTAGGTAGGTCTGCATTTCTTTCAGGTCCAGATGGTGTTATTTCCGGAATTGGTGCATTCTGTTCATCACCTTCTTTATTTGACTCTGTATCAGAAATATTCAATTTACTGAATTTCTAAATCAGCTTACTGTTTTCTTCTTCCTTTGCATCTTGCAGATTTAGATTAGACTCATCAAATACCACATGCACAGATTCTTCTACAGTCATAGTACGTTTATTATAAATTCTATATGCATGACTATGAGAAGAATAACCAATGAAAATGCCATCATCAGCTTTAGCATCAAACTTGCCAATATTGTCTTTCCCATTATTTAAAACAAAACATTTACAACCAAACACTTTAAAATGACTAATGTTTGGCTTTCTTCCCTTATAAAGCTCATATGGGGTCTTTTTCAACATAGGCCTGATCAAAACACGGTTCAAAACATAACACGTATTCACAACATCTGCCCAAGAATACTTTGGAAGATTAGAATCATTTAACAAAGTTCGGGCTAGTTCTTCCAAAGAACGATATTTCCTCTCCACAACACCATTCTGCTGAGGTGTTCTTGGAGCTGAAAAATTGTGTTTGATGCCATGTTTGTTGCAAAAATTTTCAAATCTTTCATTTTCAAACTCACCCCCATGATCAGACTTTATAGAATAAATATGGCAAGAATTTTCATTTTCTAAAACTCTGGCAAGATGTTTAAAAGCAGTGAATGCATGATCTTTGGATGCTATGAATAATGTCCATGTAAATCTTGAAAAATGATCAACAATGACAAATCCATAGTAGTTTCCACTAAACTCATAGTGCGAGAAGGACCAAACAGATCCATGTGTAGCATTTCAAGAGGTCTTGAAGTGGAAACAAAATTTTTATTTTTGAAAACAGTTTTGGTTTGTTTCCCTCTTTGACATGCATCACAGATTCTGTTTTTCTCAAACTTTAGTTCAGAAAGTCCCTCAACCAGATTTTTGCACAAAAGTTTATGTAGATGATGCATGTGTATGTGTGCTAATCTTCTATGCCAAAGCCATGAGTCATCATTTTTGGAGAGCAAACAAGTTATGCTGGATGCAATATTACAGATATCAAGCATGTAAATATTGTTTACCCTTTTACCAATAAACAAGGTTTGATTTGTTGTTGGACTTGATATCAGACACAGATCTGGTTTGAACTTGATTTCATAGCCTTTGTCACAGAGTTGACTTATACTCAACAGATTATGCTTCAGTCCCTCAACCAACAGAACATCCTTGATTATTAGAGTCATGGCTTCCAACATCTCCTCTACCAAGAAATTTCCCTTTGTTATTATCTCCATATGTAACAAATCCTTCTTGCTTCATCTTCAAATTCATAAACTTTGAAGCATCTCCTGTCATATGCTTTGAACAGCCACTATCAAGATACCACAACTGCTTCTTGGTTGTCCAAGCTTCCTGCAAAACAGATTAAGTAACAAGAGTTGGTCCCCTATTAATCTTGGGTCCATTCATGTTAACGACACCCTTCGGAACCCACTTTACGAGGCCTTTTGGCTAATATAATCTGATTTTACATCTTCTAACTGTATGGCCTTTTTCCAAACAATAGAAACAAGTGACAGGTGAAGAATATGATGTACTACCATGATAGAAAAAGCTATTAAATTTCTTTACTTTCTTTGGAAAACCTTCTTGAAAACCAATGCCTGCTTTATTAAAAACACAATTTTGAGAACCAAGCAGTGCATTTAAATTTGCAGTTCCCATAGAAAGTTTAGAAATAGTTTTGATTAGGTAGTTCACCTTTCCTTGCAAAACTTTACAATTTTCACAATTTGTCACTTTACCATTTTCAAAACAATTACAAGAAGAACTTTTATAAATCATATCAAGACTTTCAAAATCAGTTTTCATGTTCTGAAGTTCTTCTTCTAATTGTTTCACTCTATTCTCCAACCAACTGTTTAGACCCTTGAGTCTATTATTGGAAAGAGACAAACGGTTAGCCTCCTCATGAGTTTCTTTAAAAGCATTCAATAAAGTACTATAATTCTCATGAGTGAAAGAGATGCTAGAACTCACACTGCTATCAGATTCATGTCCTGCCATCATACAAAGATTTGCTTCCTCTCCTTTATCTGATGAAGAGCTGGAGGAAGTGTCATTGTCCTCCCAAGCTATATATGCTCTCATCGGCTTCTTACTCTTCACATATTTCTTCTCGGAAGCTTTCTCTTTAGGCATTTGATTAGGACAATCCATCTTTATGTGACCCTGTTTCCCACAACCAAAGCAAGTTATATTAGTAGAATTATCAACCTTTTTATTATTGTACCTCTTGAATGATTGACTTTTCTCTTTGCCCTTCTTCTTCAGGAACTTGCTAAATTTTCGGGTCAGCAGTGTTAATGTCTTAGTTTCACTGCAGCTGTTGGAATTTTCATCATCACTGTCTTCTCTTTGTACTGCAGATTTCAGAGCTATTCCTTTTTTTTTTCTTTCCCCTTGCTCTTTCTCATTCAGTCTATTCATCTCTAATTCATGTTCTCTTAGCTTTCCAAATAATGCAGCAGTGGACAGTGTTGTAAGATCTCTTGTTTCTGAAATGGCAGTAACCTTTGGCTGCCAATTTCTGTCTAAGTATTTCAGAACTTTGATGTTGAGCTCCTCTTTATCAAATACTTTGCCCAAACCGATTAGGTGGTTGACAATGTGTGTGAACCTCTTTTGTACATCAGAGATAGTTTCCCCTGGTTTCATCTGGAAAAGCTCATACTCTTGTATCAAGGCGTGCTTTCTTGCCCTTTTTACATCACTCGTTCCCTTATGTGTAACTTCAAGGATGTCCCACATATCTTTGGCTGATGAGCACCGTGAGACCTTGAAAAATTCATCAAGATTGAGTGATGAGGTAAGTATATTTTTAGCAATACTATCATATTGAGCTTTCCTAATTTCATCACCAGTCCAATCACACCAAGGTTTACCAACATATTCATTATCAACAAGCTTTTTAGGAACATATGGTCCATTTACAATGGCATCCCACACACCGCGATCAATAGATTCAATAAAAATCCTCATTATAACTTTCCAAAATTGATAGTTCAATCCACAAAACATAGGTGGTCTATGAATGGAAGCACCCTCAGCAAAACGAAGTTTGTTTCCGGCCATTTTGGATCAACTTGAATAACTTTCAAGAACCAACTTTAGATACCAATTGTTGAAAATAGAATGGTCAATGTTCAAGAGAGGGGGTGAATTGAACTATTAAAAACATTTTTAAAACTGAGAAGTTTGAATGATTTTTCTTATCAAACTTTGATTGCAGTGTAAGATGTAAACAAAACAACAGATTCAAGCAGATTTCAGCAAATTGTAATTTTAATACTGCAGTAGTAAAACAGAAGCAGTATACACTAATTCTTTTTGATCAGGGATAAATTTTGTTAAAGACAAGATTCCCACAAACCAAATTGACACAATCAACCAATGATTAGACAAAGTAGCAAACTAAGTACTTTTCAAGGTTAATGAAAATCAACAGGCAACTCAGATTATACAATGATCAATCAGCAAATACAATGTTACAATAGTAATAAACCTGTTCAGAATTTTCTACAGTTAAAGCAGTATTTCCACAGAGCAAATTTCTCAAATATATTTCAAGTTACTGAATTTTGATCACTAATTCAGTTTACCAGTATTAAAAACAAGTATCAATTTAAAGAATTATCAGAATTAGGAAAAAACAATTTTATGATATTATACAGCTGTGCTCCAAGTTAATTTCAGTTTACAGATCAAGAATGAATTCAATGTGCTCGAGAATCACAAGGCAATATGATTGATAATCCAAGTTTGACAATCTTCAGTAAGATACAGAATTGTTAATCCTTTAAGATGAATATCAGGCAATTTAAAGAAACAACTTGAATGTCAATTTTTCAGTCTGCCCAGAATTTCAACAGATTGTTCTTTAGATTTAACAGATTGTTCTTTAGATTTAACATATTGTTCTTTAGATTTAACATATTGTTCTTAGTGGCAGAATACTAATTTACACAACTGCAGAACGAAAATTAAAAGTGTAAGGGAGGAAAGAATTACATAGATGTTTTTATCCTAGTTCACCCAACCACTTGGGCTACGTCCAATCCCTTGCAACCACTTGCAAAGATTTCCACTAATTCAATTGCAGTTTACAAACAAATCACACCAGAACCAATCTTGAACCTACAAGATTGCCTTCTACCCCCTTGTGCAGCTCCCCACCACACAAGATGCACACACACAGTGCAATCGTAGTACACCACTGCAGATTTGAATGCAACACAACAATACAACAATTGAATTACAAATTTCCCAAATCCAATGCCTAATCTCCCTATTAAGCAAAATCCAATTGAGAAACTACCCAACACACAATACAATTCGAGAATTCACAAACACAACAGCCAATAACAATCAAAAACACCAAGGAAGAATACTTATCTTCCCCAAATGGAGCTGCCAAGCACAATCTGCCAAAGTCACGCCATGCTCTTATTCAAGTGTAGAAAATCTTGAAACCTCTTTGAAAATTCAATTGAAAATTCTTCTTCTTTGTGTATTTTCTTCTCAATGAAAGGTTTTCCCCAAATCTTTGAAAAAACTGTATATTCGAAAACCTAATTTTCTCTCTTGGTCTCTTTTTGAAAACACGCGCTAATGTGTGTTTAGAAAATACGCCAGCCCAAAAATGCGCCAGCCCAAATTTGTTAAGGAATTTTAACAAGTTGATTTTGAAATATAACCTGTTGAATTTTAACTTTGCAGCACACTTAAAAAAAATTAAACACTTTTAAAAATGTCATTTTTCATTTAAACTTGATTAAGAGCAATGCGAGTAATTGGCACATTAACAGAACCAGATGCATGATACTATAAACCTAAAGTTATACCTACCCAAACCTAGATTATAACACCGCCAAGTAAGTTCTTCAACAAATCATTCTGTTTTCTTCATCAAATTATTCTTAAACTATTCTAAACAATTTATATAATTTAGGGAACTTCTCCTTGATGCTCCATGTTCTCCAAAGTGATCTCTCCATGATTGCATTCTAGACCGAGCAATTGGTTGAAAGCCCAAACAGGCTCGAATGGACTTAATCTTCTAGAAAGCTCTTGATCTACCCTATGATACTTTGTCCTTTTTATTCTCTGATTAAGGCGGTTGGGGCATATTCCATCAAAGATGGTTTGCGGAGATATTGCGAGAGGTGCTCATATGGAATTGTTGTTGCAATTTTGTGTATTTTTTTTTTCATTTTTGGAAAGTACATTCCAAAAAATATACGAAATTTCGTTTTCAAAAAACTTTTTCACATTTAGAAAGTTGAATTATGGAAAGCACAATTCGAAACATATTTCCGGAAAATAGTTTTCGGAATATATTTTCAAAAAATAGTTTTCGAATACATATTTCACAATCTTTTTTCGAAATATATTTTCAAAATGTATTTCAAAATGAACATATTCTGGAACATATATTATTTTCCAAAAATTCATACACTCTTCAACATTGATGAAAACGTATTAGGCTGAGTTCAAGAGGGGGGGTGAATTGAACTTTGAAAACTTTTTTATCTTTTTGAAACAGTGAAAACAATTTTCGCAAACTGAAAAGATTTAACGAATCTCAATGATGGAAAATATAATGTTCAGCGAAAATAAACTGACTTCAATTTCGAATGAATTGATTTATTTCAATATCAGAGAAGGCAGTCTATACAGGCTTATCA
>Ga0209700_104414_pt1 | contig 25378 bp, 9 predicted proteins | sample SiratroredBW_FD_187528 | JGI IMG/M metagenome (GOLD analysis project Ga0209700, IMG submission 187528) | Root nodule microbial communities of legume samples collected from California, USA - Siratro red BW (SPAdes) (version 2) | ecosystem: Host-associated > Plants > Roots > Nodule | place: USA...
ATATATATATATATATATATATATATATATATATATATATATATATATATATTAGGGTTTCTATATTTCAACGAGTCCAATATCTTCACTTAAGTTACAATAATTAATACCAACCAATCTTAATCTGTATCTGAAAATAATTATACTCTGACATGTTGATGTTTTGCCAAGTTAAAGTGTGTATTGAGTTATATATAAAATACAACTATGGTTGACATATGAAAGTCTTCCAATTGGGTTGCAACAAGTAGCATAGTTTTACCATGTTTTTTTTTTTAGAGTAGGATAAAATTTATTCCAACAGTATTCAGATTCATCTCTAGAAACAACCTTTAAAAGGTACCTTTATTTATCAATAGATAAGTAACTATATGTATAATTAAGTCATTAACAATTTAGTTTAACAATTAAACATAAGATGTTAATGTAAAAATGATGATAGGGTAGGACGCTTAAAATTGGAGTTTAAACATGTTGGTGTTATGAAGGTGTTTCCCAATTAATTGGATAATGTATTGAAGGAGTCATTGTTAGCAATGAGTCTTTAGCAACAAATTATTTCAATACTCTTTTGATATTTTTTTTAATATCAAAATGTGTTCAGTTTATTAAACAAAATGAATTGTCAACTTAAAGAATGTTTAAACAGAGGAGATTTTCTATCAAAATAAATCAAATAAAATAAAATTTCTATAAATAGACCTCGTACACTTTATTTTCTAAATTAGACTCGTTCACTTTGCAAGAAAGGCGAATTTTGAAATATGAAGAGTGGTTTTTAGTGCTAAGAAACAAATCAGAATTCAGTAATTCATTAGAGACCAAATTTTGATACGTTGTCTTTTTTTTATTTTTTTTTGCAATTTTCTTAAAAAAAATTAAATAAAAAAATTAATTCAAAACAATTAATTAAAATGTTGAGATAATTTTAATTTGACTAGGGGGAAGCAACAAAATAAAAAATAATTTCATCATAAATAAAATTTAAGACAAAATTGAGTATAATTCTAATTTTGATTTTGCAATATAAATGAGAATAACTTATATTATTATAATAATTTGCACCAAAATTTAATGAAAAATAGAAGAAAAATATAAAATTTTATATCATATAAAATTAATATATTATTATGATGAGTTAAATTATGAGGAATTGAAAATTATAAATTAAAAACAGTATAAAATCCATGTAATGATAGTTAATTTCAGAATTAATTTAAAATTTAATTTAATTTGGTGTTAATAAAATATTTGAATGTTTTTAACTTTAAATATTATTTTTAAGAAAAAATTTAAAATTAAAATATTTCATCATCAAATAGTTGAGATTTTATTACAAAACCATTTTAATGTAATGACAAACTCTTAACTCATATATTATTACCAATTTTTGAGATCTCCTTTTAATATTTTGAACATTACAAAATTTACTTATCATAGAAAATAAAGTGTTATAAATGGTTTTTATTTAGTTTATTTTAGTAAAACAATCGATAGATAGAGAGAGTTATCTTAAGTTATTTAGTGGGCCAACATGAGATTTTGGGGTGTTTGGTGAAAAAGCCTAACAAAAGGCCACTATCACAATTACACCAAATAACGAAAAAGAATACTTTGTTACAGGATACTCACATCACACTCTTTAGTACTATTTTTTTAACACGATTCATATTAATATAAAGTTAGTCTAGAGACTAGTCTACACATGATATTTTATTCAAAGGAAAAAAAATGTCAATTTTTTAACATTAATGTTCTTATTAACATTTTTATATGGAATTCGATGGATGTTGATACTAAATGTTAATTTTCTTCATTTACATCACCTGATAGTTTCTTTCATAAAATATGAAAATAATCATTATTATAAATGTCAAATTATAATTTAAATAAAAATAAATATATAATAATTTTACTAAAATATAAAATTAAATGACATGTAAATAAAATAAAAGTAAAAATTATTATAATATTATTTTTTATAAATTTTTTATTTTTAATAAATAAAATATGATAAAAATATATTTTATTAAAATATTATTTTTAATAAAATAAGCTCATTAAAATTTTAAAATTGTTTAGAAATTATACTTTTATTATAATATTTAAAATAATAAATATAAATAATTATGGTAATAATCAAAATTGTTATCATTAAGAGTAGTTGGTACGAGTAGTATTTGACTTAATTCGCTTAAATTTAAAAAAAATTAAAAAAATTTTCTTGCAATAGTAATTTTTTAAATATTTTTAAAATTACGGGTAATTTTCTTGCACTATAGTTTCTCCTATATTTTTAAAATTAGTAAAACAATTTAAATAGCGACAACTATAACCTATTACTTTGCATCAATATTTGTGATAATAATCTGCGTTCTTCGAGCAAAATTATCTAAATGTCACGTATTTAAATGAAAACAACTATATTGCATTGAATTAAAAAATGGATTAAGATAAAAATTTTATAATAAAATACTATATTAAACAAAATAAATAAAGTGATAAAAGGCAATTTGTTAAAACTATGTTAATAAATAATGTTATTTTCATTGTTGTGCTCAAAGGGTAGGTATCGTGTAAAAGCTTCTTGACTAAAAAAACAAAGAGCTGGGAAAAAAAGAAACAAAACTTGTACTGCATATGTAGTTTTCCCTTTTGTTTATCATAGTGTTATTGCAACAGTATTGTGTCGGCATAATCTTTTTGACAACCATGGTTATTTCTGTTACTCCTATTTAGAATATAACTCACAATACAACGTGTTCAAAACACAACTAAAATGCTACGCCATAATTCCTCAATGCACATTGAATATAATAGTGTCTGTCATGTTTTCTTCTTTTCATTTGCTGCATAAATTTTGTCACTATTCTTATTTGGCCTCCATCCACACCATAGCTTTCTAAAAGTGTTTTAAATTTCAATTTTTATGAGAATTGTGTCCAACAATGTTATTTTATATTTCAAGGTCCATGACACTCTCATGCATAGATTGTATTTAAAACAAAAGAAATAATAATTAACTGGAGAAAGAAGTATCACTTTATATATGTCACAATTATGAAGGATATGAAGATCCATAATTCTCAATTTTTTTTTTTTACACTGATAAAGAGTGCCTACAAGGCTATAATCCGCACTCAAACATTTTTTACTATCTTTACAAAACCTTTTGGATCAGCCCTTTTTTATTTAATTTCTTTTTTTTTTCTTTGCTTTTTGAAAAATAAAAATAGTGTATGCAGGTTTTCTTCTTTCTTTTTTCTTTTTAGCTTCTCATTCTCTTTAAATATCTAACTTCAAAATTCTCATATTTTCCATGATAGAATGGTAGTGAGATAAAGAGAACATCCACTCAATTGAATGATAGAATAGTAATGAGATAAAGAGTACATCCATTCAATTGAATTTTGAAACAAAGTAGAATTGTGTTGGAACTTTTGCTGAATTGAATGGAACTTTTGCAGAATTAATTTTTTTTTCTACCTAATCTGCTCAACATCGTCCAATCGTCCCAATGATTCGAAGTCAAGAGGAAGTGAGTTTAATGAAAGAAATTCATTCAATGGAATAAAAAATCCACTCACTATATTTACCCAAGAGTAAGGAAACAATCTTTTGTTAGATTTGCATACATTAAGTATATTTTTCAAATTAGATTTTATAATTTTCATGAAAGTTTTAACGTGCATATTACTTTAACATAACTTTGAAATCATATAAAAAGGCAGTATACAATTCTAATTATAACTCTTTTGTTGAACAAAGGTCAAATTTTATTAGTTGACAATGTTACAACTTTTGAACCTTTTAAACTAAATGTTTTTTTTTTTTGTTAACTTGAGATCTTTATAAGAATTGTAACTTATTTTCATAGCTTTTTTGTGAGTTATATTTGAATATAGTTGATGAGTATAATTTAAAATAATTTGTTATTTTTAAAAGTTCTCAAGGATTCATTTATGTTTTATGAATTGTGTACAATATAATAAAGTAAGAAAGCATGAGATATGATGTGATAAATGTGTTGAATATTAGTGATTTAATTTGTTTTAAACGATCTATGATATTATAGAATAATGTGTTAATAATCTAATAACGTAGAATAAAATATCAAGTAGTAAAAAAATAAAGAAAATGAAAGCTTGAGTTAAGTTTCAAGGTATTAGTGTATTTTGTTTTTGTATTATTAAGTTTTTAAAGGTGCTACAATCTTTGCGTGGTATACATTTTTTATAACAATAAAATTAAAAAAATTTAGTTACTATAATAACAAGATTTCCAGTTCCAAAACTCTTTGTACTATCATCACTCAAATAATAATTTCTATTTATGCAATATTCCATGTTGTCTATAATATGTTTTACTTGGTTTAAGTTATTTTCAGTGACTTATATGTTATAAAATACTAGTACTTGATGTTATATCTTTTATATGTGTTGGATTATTAACTTTATTTGTTGTGAAGCCTAATGAGTAATGTTTTACTTTTAAAAAGTGATGGATCTTAATCAATAATTTTGAGAAAAATAAAATAATAAACTAATAAATATATATATATATATATATATATATATATATATATATTATCATTGCCACAAATATAATAAAAATAAGTCCATAATTTAATATAAATATAACTGTAAAAAAATAAAACATATTTAAAAGATTGTCCTTTCTTCCTTCAAATTTTTAAACTCATCAATTGAATCAAATTAAAAATTTTGAGAGATGTAACTACTAGAAAGAAAATCTACAATCAATAAAGTACATTTAAAAATTGATTATAAAACATACATATAAGATTTTATTTTATATTCTAAAAAAAATTTCTACATAAAAGTATTTTATTACAAGTTAAGAAAGTTAACAATTTCTACTTAAAAACTGTTGAAGATCATGCAAATCTTATTTATCATGTAAATCTTATTTTTCAAGTCAATTTGTAACGTTGAGTTATATTTAAATTTCACTTATTAATAAAAACTTAAAAAATATATATAACTATTCAAATTTTTATATTTCAAACATAATCTGTATATATATAAAAAAATTCTTTTTGCATGAAAAACAATAATATATAATATGAATCTAATATTTAACTGTTAAGTGAATAAGATAAAGTTACCTTTTTTTCTCCAGAAATGAAACAAAATAGGTAAGAAATAAGTAAAAACAATTACTTCGTGTTTTACTTATTTTTTCTTCATAAATGAAACAAAACAATTGAGAATTGAAAAAAAATGAGTTTGTATGCTTTAATATTAATAAGAGAATGAAAAGCAGATAGAATAAAAAAAATCTTAGTTTCCTTCTCATATACATCTCATTAGTTTCTTTTATTATTTATTCATTCTAATTTTATCTTTTGATATTTATTAAACTTAAATGACATGCGTTATAAAATAAATTAAAAATCCTCCCAATTTAATTTCCATTATTATATGCACAAATTTCTAAAATATTTTAGGGATCACTTACTTTTAAAAGAGATCATTGAGATGGTTGGCATAAAATAGTAAATGTTAAGTTACACAACATAAGAAATGTTATATTCAAACTTTTACTAATAATGAAAATCATATAAATAAAAACATTAAATTATAAAATAACAATTTCTTAAGGAGTCACAAGACTTAATTAGTGTGCAAAGAATTACTTAGAGAAGTCAGTGTTGATTAAATGTGTTATCTTTGATGAGGTAACGAATGAATTTGATATACATTGTTTAGAAATTGTAATATGATTTTATATGATTGATCAAACTTTATTAGCTTATCTTTATGTGTATTTTGCTGTGGAATATGATCCGTAAGATATCTGACAAAAGTATATAGCAGGACATAAGATCTTATATATACTCGGATTGTTACCTGTATTGTTGATTGGCTGCATGTTCTAAACTTCGAAAATTACATTAAAAAAATTGAAAAACTGAAACCAACTACTTATTATTTTGGTTTTCAACGTAAAAATTATAATTAATTATGAAAAAAAATTTAAATCTAATTCAAACATACACGGAGTTTCGTTGAAATTCATAAAAGTTAGAAGACTCTCCCATTTGTGTTTTTCTTTTTAATAAATTTTAATTAATAAAATTGTGTTAGAGGGTGTATTGTACTGTTTTTAACACTCATATTTCTCAATTTATAATATATGGGAACTTTTTTTATTGTTTATTTGTGTCATTGCATAATATATTGCACTTTTTAAACTCTGACCAGCGTAATTCTCTTTTTTTTTTTCATTTTTCATAATATTTGAATATATGGGAACTTATATTTTTTTTATGAAAGTTATCATTCTTTTAATATAATTGATGCTAAGTGTATATTGTTTGTTTCTAAATTTGATGGAAAACAGTCAAGGAGTATCAGTTGTACCAACACAACAATAAAATACCAAAATATAGATATACTAGTATAGGTTTAGATAAAAATTGACAATACCATGGCATGATATAGTCTTGGATGAAGATTTCAACTTGACTCTTTTATGAAAATATTTAAGTGATTTAATTAAACAATATGATAATTATATGTACTTACATTAAATTAAGGTAGCTCAGGTAGAATTTGGATTCTCTCATTATTTTAGCCATGCCATAGGAAAAGACAATATATATATATATATATATATATATATATATATATATATATATATATTATAAAAAAATATTGACATGCTAAACTTAGGAAGGAACTCACTAGAAACCAAATACCAATGACTAGATAATTTACGACTTTTTTAGGAAAAAGAAAGTTTTTTAATTGAAAACAAATTCCCATAATTATGCTGCTTAAAAAAAACGCTGTACTCTTTATTGTAAATAACGAATATCATCTTTTGATTAAAAAAAGTCAAAGTTTAAATAACAAATCGCGTTTTTTTACAGCACAACCGAGTCATAGATCATAGGTTTTACATTATTATGATATAATGAAATCCTCTAAATCAGTGCCTTTTATACGCTATGACCCTTTTTTTAAAAAAAAAATAAAAAAATCAAGGAATTAAACCCTTGTGTTGACCTAATTAAGGTGTGTTGTGCTTTTAATGACCATTACACCTGTCCATCGTCTTATGTAACGTCCCAAATTCTTTTCATTTTTTCTTTGTATTGAACTTTTTTCTCTATCTTTTTTATACTAGGTGTTTCTATGTAGAATATTAATGATAAGAACCTTTTTAAAGTGGAGTTTATAATTGATGAAAGCTTTGTCGACAGTCAGAAGACATTGTTTGTGCAGATGAAGACAGACAAAGTGTCTAATGGGATAAGCTGTTTTTGTAGGGCTTTTAAAGAATGGTAGGTAGCCTTGCATTTGGGACCTTTGATTCACGTTTAGTTCAATGAATGTTTATTTGTGTCAAAAGCAAAAACACATAAAGCGCACCAAGACCTTACCCGTGCTTCTTGCATCACTAGGTTTCAAAATTTTAACAAACATTACTCCTTTATCTCAGCTTCCTTCTTCACAAGAAATTGCTCCAAAATATTAAAAACCTGTTTAATTAAGTTGTTTTTACTGAATTGTAATCGTTTTGAAAAAAAAATAAAAAATCGTTCATTTATTCTAGTTACTCAACCCAAAGTTCTATCTAAGGTGAATAATACATATAAGAACGTGGATGAAATCTTGTTGCTGAATAACCAAAGCAACCATTAAGATTATATTAGTGTTCTTTCATCTTCCCATCATGTTTTCTTTTATTCCGTAATATTTCTCCAATTAGATCAGTCCATCTGATGTAAAGGTAGAAGTGCTAACAAAGAAGACACTTTTAACCCATTTTCTTAAAAAACAATATTACAAAATTGTTAAATGTAATTATTATGTAAAATTTGAATAGTTTTGTAAACCCTAATAAATCAGTAATATAGATTTATATAATGTAGTACATCTCAAAAAATTTAATCAGAACTAAAAATATACATTGCTACCCTTTCAAAGTAAAGAATTGTACACATTTTGAGCATCCTACCGAAGGAAAATAATTAAACATCGGAACTTTTCAATCATTAATTTTGTTTCGTTTCATTCAGCTTCATTATGTCCCTTCTCCCAACCCAAACATCAAAATGATTTTAAATTATTTCTTCTAAAAACAATCACGAGATTGCTGTCATACAGAATATGAATATCAAAACAACCGATATACAACATAATAATAGTGATAATAAAAACATCGTGAAGCATCAAATGACAATCCAAGAGTTACAATCATGATTTCAAAAGAAAAAACAATTCCAAACTGCGTATTAATTACAAATTTAGACGAAAAATTATCAAGTGCAACTTATGTAACTGGTATGGAAAATCGGGTTGAAAAATCTGCACCAGAGATCTATAACTCATGATTCCACGAGAACCATTTCTTTAAATTTGTTAGGTCAACTAAACGGCCACCATTCTTTTGGTTTGTGTAACGCAAGGCTTTGCCGAGAACCGTTTCTTTAAATTTGTTAGGTCAAATAAACATGCATTTATCTTAATTCACATCCAAATAACTCATTCAACTTAAATGACAAACTCACTCCACTCCCGGTTGGCATACGGGAATGCCGACATATGTTCCAAAACTCATTATATGTGGTAATTGCCATCCACCTTTACAAAGAGGTAACAGTGCAAAAGAATACAACTTTTCGTTAACTACTAAACCAAAAATATACTACAATAAATACATAATAGGCAAACAAACAAAAACAAAGGTGCTACTTTGTACCCATCAATGTCTATGCCGAGGGAAATTTGAGGATCCGGTTTTCTGGGTACCTCTGTAGGTTCTGCTAGGAGAATCCATTGAGTTCCTGAAGGGAGAGTAGGCAGATTTGGCTGGTTCTGGCACAGTGTCCAAAGGAATAGATTCTGCAAAGCACGCTGTGTTAATGCGTGTTTTCTCAAGCTCTAATTGAAGGAACTCGGAGCTGTACTGCTGTGCAAGAGACTGAAATACAGAAATACAGCTTTAGATAGTAAAAATAGTAACAGAATTCAGCAAACAATGTATTAGAACTGCTTCAAAAACAAAGACAACCACGACAAATAAACATCATTTTCGTATAACTAAACAAGTCTATATCAACGTTACGTACAAGCTTTGAAACCAAAATAATCACTAATTTATTCAGCCACCCTCAGCTCAGTATTTAAACATGCCACAAGTAAAAAGAGCAACAAACTACACAAACTAATTGCTTACAATGAGCTCATCTGGAGATACACTTGTTCCTTGTTGCTTATCATCTGCAAGTGCATCTTCACTGCCCCGAGTTGCCCGGCGGTTATGTCCCGGATTGTCGACAGCATCAGTCACACTCTCCGTGGCTTTTTCCAAAAGTAATCCTTGTAAAGACTTCAAGGAATCTCTAGCATCCGATGTAAAATATGGGTTTAATACAGTCTCGAAGTACTCAAGCTGCAGAGATACAAGTAGATTAATCAAACAGTCTAAGCTAAAAATTAAGTTCGTCGTCATCATGTCATGTCTAAATTTATACTGTGCAGGTAAAGAACATGAAGCATATTGTGTTTTATCATATTATATAAAACTAAAGGATAATGATTAAAGAATATATTTTACTTGTTCCTTATCATTTACAGATCCCAGGGTACAAATACATCTTTATTTTTCTTTTCCAAAAGTACTACTTACCTCAAGCATGAGCTGACAAAATCCATTCGTATCAAGGGCACTGAGATCAGTAGCTTCATTTTCATGAAAAATGCTGATGAATGTGTCAATCAAGCCTTCCACAAGAATGCCAAGTGTTTTATCTAAGAGAGGCTTAGCACCAGCAAAAACCTACAACAAAAGACATTGCATCTCAGCAGACTACCTTCAGGAAAATATAATGAAGCAATTGTTTAAATTGTAAATACAAATATAATTAACTAGGTTTCTAAAGCGAGGATCGCTTTGACTAAAATTCTCTATGCATCATCTTCACGTTAATTATTCACTCCTATGCATTATAAATAGCCTTAAACCAAAAGTTCAGCAAAATACAACAACATTAGCACAAGGTCAATGAAAAGAATACGCAAGTCAAATGACCATAAACATAACTCCTGAACAGAAATATTCCTTCAAAATCCACTTGATATAGAAAAGACCCTTCTTAACAAGTCCTTCAAGACTTGTATAGTACTGACGTAGACTGTCCAGCAATAACTGAAAAGCGTTTTGCAGCAGTGTTATCTGATTCTACATATTCGGTTATCTATTGAAATATTAGCGACAAACTTGGTCATGGAAGATGGTACCGTTTTGATACCATGTTGAGAAGAGAGAAACCAGTAATTAATATAACAAACTCGAGTGTGTTGAGTGCACACATGAGTATTATTTATAATGAAGAAGACATGCAATAATAAGGAATAAAATCAATATCTAATAATGAGAAATATCTTACAAATATTTCCCTATCAAATCAAATCATGTATCTAACATTATCTTTGGTGGAAACCAAAATCTCTGATCTAAAGATTTACTTGAAAGTGTCAATAGCCTTTGTTGTGTTAAGCATACTGTATTATTTAAAGTAGCCTATTTAGCAAAGATAGGGAGAGAGACCTTATTTTTTTCCGTTTATTTCCTTCAAATAAATTAATCTTCACCTTTTATAAAAAACCAAGAGTAGGATACATACGCAAATTTATGCAATCATTACCTCTGCGTGGACAGCTACCAATGTGTGCAGCAACTCTACTGCTGCATCACGGACACCCTGGAAGAGACCAACATAAAATAGAGCATCACATCAAAACATCATTTCCAAAAGAAAAATTAAAACTCATTTCAGAGAAAAACAAACAAATAATGAGAGCAGTCATATTTACAATACAAACAATTGTCATTAGCTCCTCACCTTAACTGCTGGCGCTGCTCCCCAGTGAATGCCAGAATTCAGCAGATAATTCATGGCAGCAGATCTGATCAAGTTTGCCTAATGGGAACATGATAAATCGTCACGGTGGTGAATAGTGAAAGCAGGCATACACAGCCCAAAATGTTCCAACATGAGTAAGCCCAGTGTTACAACTTACTACCCTTGATCTTCCTGCTTCTACCCAGTGTATTTTAATCTGGACAACTATTAATCTAAATTTGAATATTCTACTGTACTTAATAGCATTCAATATTCCAGCACATCAAACACAGCTCAACATATACATCGATTTTTTTGTTGGAAACTAATCATTGACCATCTGTTATTAGCTGATCTGATATTTAGAACTTTGTATAACTTGGGCAGGAGCAGATAGTAATTTCTTCATTTATTTTATTTCATAATTCAAAGTCAATGGCTGAAACTTAGACTGCGCAGAAACAGGTTGGTAGAGCTGGAGGAAAGACGGGCAGCTGATTACTATCCATCAATGCACAAAACCTTATAATTTTTAGTGTGTATAATATGATTATATTTTGGTATTTGAGAAACAAAGCGTAGTCTATTCTTCTAACTGATCATTTCTCCATAAACCAATCATGAAAACTGTCAATTATTTCAGATGATTCAGATAATCCTCTTAGAAAAATCAACTATAATTCACAAACCCGATAAGTAATTACTAATTAAATGCCCTTATAACTCTCATTACAGCCTCTATACTCATCTACTTCCGACCTAGTTATTTTCTAGAAGAACAGAAACGATATTTTTCTCATTTTACCTTTGCAAAAGTATATTGTTCAAGGACCTTCCCTTCAAGCGCTGAGAAACTATTCACAAGATCTTGTACATCACTGTTTCCCTCATCCTTCCCGCTGAATTAAAATCAAATCAGGAATCAGAATGTTCTCGTAAATACAAAGACAGGATAAAATATCTTTACAGAAAACTATATACAACAGTAACACATTCAGTCACAGAAAAAATTAGAATTACAAGATGGTTACAAGAGAATAATTTGATTGGTTGAAATTTATCGCTAGCCAAATTGAATCTCAATCTTAAAGAAAAAAATTGAGATATATACATACTATCATATTGAATGAATGATGATAAGCAAATTACTGGGAGGGAAGACATCAAAAGGCAAGACTAACTGATTAAAAAACCTAAAACTTTCTGATGTGAAGTCACAACAAACCAAATGATAATTTTCTAGCATGGTTAGTGTGCAAGTTGCAACTAACAAAGTCAGACCTCATTTAGCTTTAATAGCATGCATTCCTGATGAATTCCGCAATATTTTACCAGAACTTTTTATATAATAGAGGAAGAATAAGGACAAAGTACCTAGAATGCAGCCAAATGTGTTTATATTTGTTATACAACTCATATGAAAGTTCATCTTTGCAATATCCAATATTGCTTAGAACAATCAATAACTTCTGATGGGGATCAGCAACACCTCCATGAAGGTCAGACGGCGTATTTTCTGATTCATGAATATATCCATTCGGTAACTGGGAGCCATCTTCGTCTAATCTATGCTGGCCAAGTTCGAAACTTATACGCTCCAAACTACCTGACAATTAACAAGAAGCTGACTCATAACAGAAACTTCATGTGCTACAACACCATTATGTTCTTTTACCATCTTACTTTCTTTTCTTTAATTTCATTTATATGGATATTCTGTAAACTACCTGACAATTAAACAGAAGCTGACACAAAACTATAACTGTATGTGCTACAACACAATTATCTTCTGTTTTCTTTAATTTTGTTTTTCTAGAAAAGTATGCTATTGGGTATAAGATTAACTAATCCAACATACCAGCAAAATCCAGGAAGCAGTTTAAAAACGCAAGTCTGACAGATTCTTGAATTTCTTGAAGTTGCATAAACATTTCCTCTGACTTTGTTGCCTCATTCCTTAGGGACTGAAGCATCCTGAAGAGATCATCATTGAAATATTAACCCAATTTTCAGAAGAAGAAAAAATAATAATTGTAAAGTAGGGGTCAGGGTCTTTTATCCAAATTAAGATCTCGATTTTTTCTTGTTTGTCCACGAGATATACAGAAACGCTAAACTTCACTCCAAAGACAGTGGACTAGAAAAATAAGATTGAGATAAACTATAAAGAAATTTTCAAGTATGTCCCCATAACAATCAAGAAAATGAGTTCTTACAAATTACACACAAGTTCTGATGCTAATAACATATAATTTAAATAGTTCTTGGCTTATTCAACTTCTATTAACCACTTGGGTTTAAAACTATTTCTTTCTTAAATCATTTTGAAAAAATTTTCCCATAGTTATGTTCTGATTTCATATATACCGCCCGTAGTTCCAACCCCATGTAGTGGGTCATGGAAATCAAATCGATGTGGAACGTCCAGCCATCCAACCAAGTAGAGCAAGTGCCTAGCTTTTTCCATAACATAATCTTCATGGGTCAGAAACGCCTATGGGCCACAGGCTACACTTATGAATTTCAAGAGCTTTCTAACATGATAGAGGTACAACAAGTAGCAACCTCTCTTCACATGTGAGAAAGGAATTATACACATCACTCCCCAGAAAAAGGCGGAACTGTTACACGTCAGCTACAGTAGTGCAGAATCCACATATAGGTTTGATCCCTCCCCTCAATCACACGAGGTCCCGTTTAAGAAAGCTTATTGAAATTTCTTGAGTTCTTAACTAGTTTTAAGACAGTTCTGTAACTGTGTTCTCCAGCGTAAGCATGTGGCATGGGATACTATCTTGGAACCTTAGAGGGAAGTTAAATCTCTCTCTCTCTCACAAACACATGAATATACATATAAAATGAAGAATCAAATTACTCCTCCCCACCCTTCATTTTCTTTTAATCTAATGGTTCTGTTATAATTATAGAAATAAGGAACAAATACAGAATATATAGATTATATATGTATTATTACGAACATTTTTATTTATCATTAGAGGATATCAAATCTCTTCTATTTATTGTATTGATTATTTTTTCTTAATATGAACAAAGAATTCATGTTGCCTTAAAAACACATGGTTTCAGACTAATGTCTTTCTAGGTCCTATAGCTTAACAAATTCCAACAAGTAACTCATTTAATAGATTAAAAGGAAATGAAGGATAGCGGTGGAAAGTAACTCACTTAGAGTTACTCTAGAAGTAACTTGATCTCTCCTTCTTCTCCCTCTATCTATCTATATGCTCAAATTAAAAAAAAAAATAGATACTTTTGATTAATAATAAATCATATGGGCAGAGAACAAAGCACAAAAGGAAAGGACGGAGAAAAGGGAACATCAGCAAAAAAAGAAAAAAAGAAAAAACAGAACAAAACCGAAGTGGCGGCTCAAAGCAGGGGCTGACTGGAAAAAGGGTAGCAGCAGCAAGAACATCTTAAGGGGTTGGAGACAAAGTGATGAGAATGTACCGCTTTGTCAAAATTTAATGAAAGAAGGACCTCACACCCTTCATTGGACTAGGGAGAGAAATCACAAAAATACCCCCAACCCAAAAAACATGCCTTACATTATCATGCGTTGCATCTGGCAATTCAACACACTTTCTGGTTCAATAGTGGCTGCAATTGCCATGAAGTTAATAGGTAATGTAATACGGAAATATTAGCGGGAGGCTGTGATGCAATTACAACGGATGCTACTCCTCTGATAATTTCTGTACATGAAGATTAAAAATATAAAGGCTGACTGATAAATTTTATCCCAATAATTACAGGCACAAAATATGATTTTCAGCTGCCCCGGTAATATAAATAACCCAAACTTATTGCATGAAATAAATCTTTATAAAAATGAAATAAGGAAATGAATATCTCATGCAACATAACTAAGATTACGAACCAACCAATCTGAAAGAAAATTTAATAAGAAATAATATGATTATCAAACAAAAATCACCCAAGAAAATTTCATCATATGAGAAGACCAATAAAAGCTACAGTAAGGAAAGATGATCAAATTAAAAAATTGTTCTTTTTAAAATTATTAGAGAGCAACCCAATAAAACATTATAGAAAAAGGCCAAGCTCTAAGTGATTTTAGTAAAAAAAATTGTCTGCTATGGTTCAGTAGCCACTGGTTCATCTAGCTAACTCTGCAATTGAGATAAATGCCAGGGTGTTATTGGACAACCACCATAGAACATACTCAGAAGGAGACAATATTATACTATGAATTGGCATTCCATATGTAAAAGAAGGAAACTGAAACTAATCACCACTTCATTATTAGAGTAGTATTATACTCTAATACCAAACAGTTGGGTTTATATTGCATTCTACTCACTTTAAGGCATCAGATCCTATATGAATATATTAAAACTTACGAATTGATTTGATCCATTGCAGAGGCTACAACTGAACGGAACATTAAAGGCAAGAATGAGATCGCATATGGGGATTTATTCCTTTCAAGAATTGAAACAATAACCCATGTCACATCCTTTGAAACCTCATCAACCGATGCCCGCATCCAAGAGCACAGTCTCAGCACGTATATCCTTATAATTTCTGATTGCAATGTTCTGATAGCACCAACTGCAACAAAAAGAGAGATACGTGCACTCAGAACCTTAATAAATGACAACAACTTTTAGATTTGAAGAACTGATACCAGCAATAGGAGGAGCGGCTTCCTTCAATTCCAAAGCTGCACATGCTTTAGATATATCTTCTATTGCCTCACTCATGTAGGACCGAAGGACATTTGATTCCTCCAGATCGTGAAAAATGTTAGTAACCTACACCAATGGGAGGCTGGTTATCAGCATACACGCAAAACAAATAGGAAAAAGAGAAAACCATGAACTACATTCTACTTGTCAAATCAAACATGTTGCAGTATACATACTTCTCTAAATTACTAGACTAAGTTTTGATATGAAGGTACATGCTTTTATGTTTATATAATAAAAAAAGGCTTTCAAATATCAAGAATAGGACTGGAGAGAGAAAGAAGAGGGGGAAAGTACAAGCCAGATATTCAAAAAGAGAATACCAAACGTGTATATGACTGAATAAACAAGTTAACTAAGTCAAATTTAAGAGACCACAAAGACTGAGCACTAACAGGAAACCTTTGTTATAGCGCAATAGCACGAGAATGGCAAAAGGGTGGTAAAAAACATTATCCATATATGAACAAACGAGTATTTATATTGAAACATAGCTAAAAACAGACAAAATCCACTATTATAAATTAGATTGAGAAGAATTTTAAAAGTAAAACTATGAATTCACTTCCCTCTTCCTGCAATATTCTTGTATCTTTACTCTCCTAGCAAGCTGTCCATTCTGTTATGCCCACCTTCTCTTCCTTTTCACTAAAGCCAGTCCAACTTGCACTACTTGATTCTCTCTTCTCTTGTACACTAGCAGGCCTTGTTTGAGGCCCATTTGTCCTTTTCTCTTTTATTCCCACCCCCTCTTCTTCTATATGCCTTCATTATGGACCCATGAAATCTAACCCAGAAAATTCGACAAACATTTCTAACCCAAATCCCCAAATTGACATGATGTTAAATCAGATATCAAACTAAATAAATAAATAAAAAAATTAAAAAGAATATGCTATTAAATATAATGTACAACACTTTAGAGAAAAAAATAGAAAATATATTCTCCATGCATACTATAAAGAAACTGCAAAGTCAGTAAATATATATTTTCAATGGAGAAAGGGTCAGTCACATGAACACAATAATTACCTTGACTCCATACAGTGATATTGTGCTGCATATCATTGCAGAAACTTCATCCAGAGAATGACTTGAGTACTTCACATCTCCAGCCTTTTCTTCAATTTTATTTGCTAAATTGTTGGAGTTTGAATCAGTCGAAACTTGGGAAGACTGGAAAAAGAAAAAAGGGACCCTAAATATATGGTAGATGTAGTTATGGGTGATAAGTTTACGAAAATAAACAAAACTATAATAAAATACATAGAACGGTAAATACAAAAAAAAAAAAAGGATAATAACTGCATTTCCAGAATTATTGGAGCCTAGAATCTAGATTATCAAGGAAGAGTAATTAAAAACTCAAAAGAACAATAGAAAAAACAAAATATTTCAGATATGATGTAATTCAGGAAGAAAATAAAACTTTATAACTTACTCAAGCACACATCTACCCCAAATAACAATACCTTAGCAAATTTTCCACTGAAAACAGAGAGAGCAATCTTCCAGAATGCTGGTATATGATGGACTATAACTGCAGTTAATCTACGGATATACCTTCCTCTTAAACCATCAACCTCTTCGCCAGTTAAATTTGCTGGATGAGAATGGACTGCAGGATAGCTATTACCAATAGGGGAGTTGTTGATATCTGACTGACAATAGTTACAAAAACAATATTAAAAAAAATTCAAACCAAAATTTTAACCTAGCTTAATGACAATAAACATACAGATTCATTCTCATCTTGAATCTGCCTCCATCTGGCATCAGAAAGAGCCCTGTCACGCAAATCATTATGCAAATTTTCCATTCTAATCTCATGATCTAGTGTACACTTCTCGAGCAGACCACGAATTCTCTGATTCTGTGAAGGAAAAAAACCGAAAAGGCTCAACAATTTGGTCATCACAATGAAAATGAGAATGATAAGTTTAGAAATAATTAAAAGCCCGAAGGGTGGAAAATTAAATGTACGAAAAACTTAAGAGGGGAGGTAGGTACTGTTAAACACTAGGAAAGATAAATGTTGAGTTTAAATCGTGTGTTTCAAAGAGAGCACAAGTGCTTTGTTTATATTCTTAATAATATATATATATATATATATATATATATATATATACACATATATATATATATATATATATATATATATATATACACATATATACATATATATATATATATATACATATATATATATAACATATACATATAACCTGTATATTCTTAATTATATATACTGGAGATCTCACATCGACTAGAGATAAAGCCTTTCAATAGTTTATAATAAGTGCAATTCTCACCTTAGAAGCCAATTTTGTAAGGTTAAGTTAGGCTTAAAGTCCACTTCTTAATATGGTATCAAAGCCATTTAGAATCTACCCTAACAAAGTTGTTAGGCCTATCGGACCATCCGCTATCGGATCACTCTTAAATATATAGTCCCACACACAAGTTGAAAATCCCAACGTAAAGAAAGTGTGTTAGAGATCCCATATCGACTAGAGATACCAAATGACTCTGACATAACTTGGGATGCTTCTCCAACACCTCTTCTAGTATATATATTAAAGCCTTTCAATAGTTTATAAATAAGTGCAATCCTCACCTTATAAGTCAATTTTGTAAGATTAACTTAAGCTTAAAGTCCACTTCTTAATATGGTATCAAAACCATTTAAAATCTACCCTAACAAGATTGTTAGGCCTATCGGACCATCCGCTATCGGATCACTCTTAAATATATAGTCTCACACACAAGTTGAAAATCCCAACGTAAAGAAAGTGTGTTAGAGATCCCACATCGACTAGAGATACCAAATAACTCTGACATAACTTGAGATGCTTCTCCAACACCTCTTCTAGTATATATATTAAAGTCTTTCAATAGTTTATAAATAAGTGCAATCCTCACCTTAGAAGCCAATTTTGTAAGGTTAAGTTAGGCTTAAAGTCCACTTCTTAATATGGTATCAAAGCCATTTAGAATCTACCCTAACAAGATTGTTGGGCCTATCGGACCATCCGCTATCGGATCACTCTTAAATATATAGTCCCACACACAAGTTGAAAAGTCCCAACGTAAAGAAAGTGTGTTAAGGATCCCACATTGACTAGAGATACCAAATGACTCTGTCATAACTTGGGATGCTTCTCCAACACCTCTTCTAGTATATATATTAGTGTCGCTCTTGGCAAATTGAAATTCCAATACAAGACCCATCTTTGACAGATAATGATATAGTGATCATGTTTGATCCTTCCTTGACACCATCTCACGTACCAGATCCAGTCTCTTAAATTGGTTGGCCTATTAGTATTAAAAAAAGGTATACGTTCCACTTGTAACCCTTGTCCCCACTATACAAAACTCAAGTTATTATCAACTTTCCACCATACATTATACTCTGCTTGACCATGTTATCTTATATTCCTATTCCTAAGTTCCAACATCTCACCTAAAGTGGCAACAAGGGATGATCGATGAAATGAGCACCCTTCAAAGTAGTAGTACTTGGAAGTTGGCTCCTCTTCCAATTGGCAAATCAATTGTTGGGATGGTAAATTGATCACTACAAAGGTTGACTACTTGCCAAAGGATAGACACAAATCTACATCCAAGATTATACTGACACTTCCTTTCCTATTGCCAGTATGACATCTATTCAACTTTTTCCCATTGCAGTTATTCATCATTGGACTCTATTTCAACTTGACATCAAAAATGCATTTCTACATGGTGACCTAGATGAAGTCTACAAGGAGCAACCTCCTGGATTTTTTGCTTAGAGGGAGTTGTCCATATGGTATGTCGTCTCCGTAAGTCCCTTTATGGCCTCAATCAATCATCCTGTGCATGGTTTGAGCATTTTCAGATTGTCATCCAACAGTTTTAAATCATACAAAGTGATGTTCATCCTTATCTATTTTATCTCATCCTCTCCAAGAATGTATCTATCACATTGTATATCTGGACAACATTGTTATCATAGGTATTGATATATTGTACAACTAAAACAATATCTTGCTCAAGAGTTTCAGATAAAAGATCTTGGACACTAAGATATTTCCTTAGTAAAGAATTACTCCTGTGAGTGTCCAAAATTATTACTCTATGATGCAAAGGCAATGTTTTCCCCTCTAGAAGAAGTATGTGTTTCCCGTGTTTATTTTATGAGGAAATATGGATGATCACAAATGATGCAAAAGTCATAGTAATTTTATACGTGATCCCAAAATCAAATCACAAATAGCAGCATACTCTTGTGGCAAACCATACAAGCCAAGGTCATAAAGAACATATTACAATTCTCACTTTAATTCTTCACATCTGCAATGGTGGAAGGAAAGGAACTCACTAAAATCATGTAAAGCCCAAACTAAGTAGACACAAAACCTTCAAAATGTCATGAAGCAAGAAGTTTTAAGAGATCTTGGCACATGTTATACAGACGTTGTGTGTCATTGGTATAATGGGCACGGGCCTCACTCCAAACTGATACACATGTCTCACGGGGAAGGAAAATAGGTTTGAGTGAGGTACAAATATTAATAACATTATAGAGTTGAGCAACAATCTTTATCCATTGTTATCGATTTTCTATATGAAAGGATTCAGCAGTGGTAGTGAAATGGGATTTGTAGCCCAATCCACTTAACCATAACCCAATTTCAGGATCCCAAGTAGAATTGTCAAATTCATTCATCTTCTTGATACTAATAATATGGCTAGAAAAGACGGGAGAATTTGTTCTGGAAGTTGATGTGATATTGAAAAACATTTTCTTTTTCCGGATAACCTAAGGAGAGGGAAAAGTAGATTGGATCACCAAATCAGGATGGGTGGCACGCATCGACAATTTGATAGATCAATGCAGCGCAATCCCAATCTTGTGTTTGCTAGAGAAAAAGAGGTCGATAGAAACATCCTCAAAAGAATGGCCGGAGGCGGCGCCAAAACAATGAATGCCAACCTAGAAGAAAGGTTCGCAAAAAAAAAAAAAAAAAAAATCATCCGGACACAATGGGTTTACTCGGTCAACACAATTTCGAAAAATAAATCAACACAACAGAAGAGATTTAATATCCTCTAATAACAATGATACGTACGAAAATAATAAAAGCATTCATAATATCACATATAATCTAAATATTATTGAATATTTACGATCATTTCCTTCTTTCTACAATTATAACAGGTACAAATTGTCATGTTATAAAAACCAGGCCAATAACAGCAAGATTCTAGCAATTGACATTCAATCCTTACCACTCAATATTGTTTAGCATACAGTAAAAAAAAAATTGAGAAGTAAATAAGGAAATTAAATGGCATATATTTCATTCTGGCGTGGTTCCGAATTTTTAACCTGTATATTCAAATAATGCCGTACTGTTTAGCATGCAGTCAAAAAAAATGAGAAGTAAATAAGGAAATTAAATGGCATATATTTCATTCTGGCATGGATACGAATTTTTAACCTGTATATTCAAATAATGCCATACTGGATCTGATTCCGGCTCCAAATCCAACAGTAACCTCACAGTGTTCTCAAGCTACACGAAAAAAACCAAGTGTTATAATCATCCTAGCAACCAGAGATAACTGCAATCCATCTCTATTTAATCACCATATTAAATATCACTAGTCCATTGTGCTGTCAGAAAAGGTGGGTTTTACTGCACTCCATGCAAACAACAAAATTATAAGGATTAAGATGTCCATAACCGTTTTCTCTTACGTGATTTAGAACACAACAATCTCATGTAAAAGATTGACAAGAACCAATATAATAGCTTAAATATTCTTCAACAAGTACAAAACAGTATTCTACACAAAATTCAAAAGACAAGTAGTAAGAAAACAGAATGCAGCAAGGCTACCAAAAATCTCTTTAGATCTTTAGACATGACAACCACTTCGACATTATGATGTATGGAGTCCAACTCAGACATTGGAAGCGACTAATGTCCAAAAACTCAGATAAAATGAAATATATGCAACATGAAAAGAGACCTAAATTAATATCTTGTATATTCCTGTACCTTTACCGTATCCACAAATCAATATCAATGTCCTTGTCTTGTATATTAACCTTTAATCTATAATGGTGAGCCTCAAAACGAATACTAAGACATAATATAATAATGTGAGCACTTATGGTTCGCTTGGGCAAGTAGAATGGGGAGAAAAAAAAAAAAAAAAAAGAAAAAAAAAAAAACAAGAGAAAGAAATTAAAAGGATGTAAATACAAGGAAAATAGACTAGAAAAAAAAATGTATTGATTAGACAGACAAAATAAATTGAAAGTGAAAATTTTTCCTATTAATATGTTGGACGATTGAAAAAGAAAGTGGAAAGAAATAGGTATTTGTAAACCTTTTACACTAATTAAAAAAATAAGTTTAACTTCAAAAATGAAATTTTTTATACTATTTTTTCTTAATGCATTTTAAGAAAATAATATGCAATAAAATCACTTAATTTTTAGACATTTTCACGTAAGGACAAAAGATAAGGCCCATCACATATTTCCTCCCACGTGTATACAATTTCAGGTCTCCAGAGAAGTGAATTTTTTTTGGTGCTCCCTTCTCCTTTCCCTCCTAGTCTCTTATATCATTGTTTGCCTAATGGTTAAAATGATAAAATCACTCTTTTCAACCCCCATCCCCCACCGAAATGTATGTATCCAAACAAAGGGTTAGTCTCTTCACTAAAATATCCCAAAAAAAGAAGACATTAGGTTTCAAGAAAGGCATATTCAACTTCTCAAGCAAATTTGCTAAGTTTTACCATTTTTCTTTGATAAGGAAGTGAGAGACATTATTCTTATATTTTATGTTATATTTAAATTAACTTTTCAAAATGTTAAAACTGTGCTTTTTTTTTCTTCTATAACAGTGTCCATATAGAGGTGGAAGTGTTAGCTCGGGAATGTCAACCAACAATTTTTTAATTGGATACCTAATTAAAAGTGCCTAATACATTTTAGAGAGGTGTTAAATGTCAGAGACCTGCCCAATACAGTGACACTTCAAACAGGAGAGGTGTCCAAGCTTCATGGTTTGAAAGGCAGGGCAGTAACAACAAACAGAAACTTAAACAATACGGAGCCCCAGTAGTCTATCACATAAGCAATAAGTTTTGATTTAATTTAATTATGCTGCACACACTGAAGTATTTTCTTCAAAATTCAATTCAATAAATCATACCCATGTTATGTCCCAATGAAATGCCATTTCTTAAAAATGCCTGCACAACTGTTCGAAGCTAGTATGAGTATCTCCCACAAACTACCCAAAGACTAGCTACAAGCCAAATACCAGTCGCATGTGCAAAAGATGTGCTTCAATAAACTTTCAAATATTATGCTAAAACAGAACGAACGAGATAAAATTGCAAAGCTTCAAACAAAAAATTCTATCTGCATTGTGCAAGTAAACATCAGCTCTTATTTATGCTTTTGTCTTTAACAAAAAGTAACAAAATTTCAATCTAAATTGGTCCAAAGCACAACTAACTCATGCAGTGTTATGAATCAGTTTCTGCTAAGCAAGATGCTCAAGAAATAATGTCACGGGTCAGCAAAATCACAGGTACTGCATACTGAAATGCAACGTCGTTTATAGTCCAATGCTTCTTTGCATATAATTTCATTTGAGCATTAGCAGTTAAATTGAAGAGAAAGAAACTTACATTTGTCAGATCTATTTGTGGATCTTCCATAGATTGGAAAAGCATGGTCTTGAAATCATTCATCACTTTCTCAACTTCTTCAAGAACCCGTTTTAGTATACCTACCTGAATCTGATTTGAAACAGTAAGATTAGTAAAGCTCAGTAAGTAAAGAATGTTTAGAAGAACCAGAAAAAATTCACAAACATGATATACCCCTAAACTAATAAATGCTTAAATGGATGCAATTCTTATATTGCTACAATGGATGGATGAAACTTGAAATAAAAAATGTACGAGCATGTATGCTAGAGTTTCAAGAAACCTTAAAATTAAACTTGGTTTACGAATCAAACAAGGGGAACAACAGAAAAATCTACATCAATATAAAAGTTTTGTACATGAGAGGGTAGAGCAATCGATTTGGCCTTCTTGTACTCCCTGACTGCCAAATCATATTCACCCTTACTAATGCTGGCACAGATAGTACTTGGCAGGTTGAAAAGCGTTCGAAACCTCTGTAGCATACCTTGGACAGTCCTAATTTTTTCTGCTTGAGCCTACAAAATTCATAGAAGTCGTGAATAAAATATTTTGAAATCCTTAATAGCAGCCACAAGAAAATCTAGAATTAAGCCTTCAGCCACCTGTCTCTCAAATAAAGGCTTCAAAGCACGATTAGCCTGCAAACTGACTCCCTGAATAATACTAAACAAATGGGAAGTCCCGGACCCTTCAGGGTCATCCTCAATTCGTCTTAACTTTGACTCAATATCTGGAAAAAAAAAATGTTTCACATCAAAATAAAAGAAATCTTGAGAAGAATGAGTAAGGATAAAATATCACTTTTGTAAGGTTAAACTAGATTTGAATACTGTGCAAAAATAAGTTCATACCATCAATTGTTGTTTTGCAAGAGACAAAGCAATCAAAGTTATCCTTAACCAACTGTTTTCTCTGCTCAGTACGACTTTTGAAATCAGTTTTCAAAGCAAGTGCACCAGCCTCCAGATCAGCAGCACTGGTATTACTGTGTATCCGTGCTAAAAACAGCTTTGCATCAAAGTTCTCCGAAAAATACAGCAATTTTTCTGTATAATGGCAACAAAAAATGCTATCAACCTCATAAACACTCAAAGAATAAGCACATAAACACAAATACAAAATAGAATTAAGCAGAAAGCTGTTCCGAGGTTTCCAATCTTTCTAAACGATACTAGCCAAGGGTTATTTGCTAAATTTGTAAAGTATTAACTCATTTGATAACATGCTCATTTATATCCACATCTTATATCACCATTATTTGGTATGGTAAATACTTGCGAGTACTTACAGTTTTGTGACTATATTCACGGGGATTATATTTGGTATGGTCACTGTGAGCCACCATGCAAAACACGATTCACCACTACCATGTTCTGGCAGCTGGCAGAAAGTCCACCACTGAAATTCACCGTGGCCATTTTTCAATAACACTGATATATAGACCTTTCCTTACTTTATCCCAGTTATTGTGCTCTTGTGTCTATTTATTGATGGCTGATTAATTTCCTTGGGTCCTGAGTTGTGGATTACTTAACTCCCAAAATTTGATCAGTCCTATAATCCTATTTAAATTATATAATTAGTTTCTAAAGAAACAGATAACGTTAGAGCATCTTGCAAAAGTTTATGATTCCACTCCAAGCCATGATGTCTAAGGACCCTAGGTGAATTGTGAAGACTAAGATTTCTTCCATTTTTTCTTCATCTTTTCAACTCTGATCTCTAAAAATTAAACATCCTATTCAGATCATTAAATTATTTCACAATTCACAGGCCAAACCATTTACCAACAAATTCGTCCATATTGTAATTCAGTACCAAAATTACTGTCTGATGGTACTGTTTACCTTCCTAAATCAAAACCCTTACTCGATTGAAAAATGAAAAATAATGAACTGCGATGAATTGGCAGCAATGATAACTACAAAACAAGACCTCATATGTCCTGGTTGGTAGTAAGAGCGCTTCCTGGGTATTTCTTTTCTCATTATCAAATCTTGTAACAAGACATGATTTGTGTAAAAAAAAAAAAAAA
>Ga0209700_104415_pt1 | contig 25369 bp, 7 predicted proteins | sample SiratroredBW_FD_187528 | JGI IMG/M metagenome (GOLD analysis project Ga0209700, IMG submission 187528) | Root nodule microbial communities of legume samples collected from California, USA - Siratro red BW (SPAdes) (version 2) | ecosystem: Host-associated > Plants > Roots > Nodule | place: USA...
ACAAATATAGGGTCTTGCCAACCAATCACCACATCCCTTAAATAATTAAATTTTTGTGTGGAAATCGTAAGTTAATAAATCACAAAAAAAAAATGCATTTTTACACATTTCAATAAAAAAAAAAAACTCATTTCCAATTCCTTAATTAGTTTCATTGATTGATAAAAAATAACAACTCTTAAATTCTATAAATATTTTAAAATTTACGTATAACATTGCTAGATATAGTCCGTGTGAATTAACATCCACATGAGAGACATCATGTAAACAAAGAAAAAATGACTATTTTTTATTTACTATAACTTTAAGGACTGAATTGAAGGCAGTCAAAAGCTACTTCCGGGATAACTGTAAAATGACAATGGCCATATTCTAAATTTAACAGAAGTATCATTTTCATATTGAGAGATCCAAGTACTATTTATTTGGTGTTAGAAGTAACTTCTTTTAAGATAGAGTTGTCTAACCAATCTTATCTCGCAAACCTTTAAGATATAATAGTTTGTGGTACGTTTAAACATTAATTTTAACTAATAAATTTAAAATTAAATAGTTTAGTGATGTTAAAATCAATCGGTGTGAAAACTATTCTTACTTAAGACTCCTTGTTGTAGTAGCCATCTTGGCAATAAAGCTACATAATACACAACTTGCACAAGAAAACAATGGTGGGGTGTTAAGGTTTAAAAAGAACCCCGCCAATGAGCCAAGGAACAATTACTTACAGAATCGATCTAATATGTACTTAAGCAATCAGGTACCACCTAACCTAATAGGTAACCTCCAAAACTCGCTCAAAACACAGCAACCCCAGCATAAAATGGGATTGGCTGACTCTCACTTGAAATCACAATCAACTTCCTGCAACGTCCCCCATCCCACCCACTAGTATTTTTGTCATGTCTTAACCTTCAATAGAAACACTAATCTTCAGATTACTTTCAACTTTATATAAGATTAGCCCTCTTCAAAAATCTGATTGTCCGACAATAGTAGGGCCATATTGATTCCACAAAATCAAGATACTTCTCTGCAATCCATTCTGACAATTCTTTCAACCTTTTTCTACCCAGCTGTTTATAATCAGTTTTTGTTATGTTCAATATAGGCAGCAAAATATGAGCATCGATATCTCCTTTGAGCTTGCCACAAAAGACATAGCTGTAGGCCAACATGAAGTAAGAGGGCGAATTCTTAATTAATTTGATAGCCTGCTTGAAGCTGAAAACATAGAGTGCACAAAGCCACCGCCACATCATAATGTAGAGAGCCACAATGAGTGGCCCCAAAACCCATAAAGGAGTTAAGTCCTTCGACATCTCAGCCCCATAAACTGCATTAACAGCCAAGTATAAAGGAGCACTGCAGATAAATATGGAATCAGAAGATGCAAAAAAGCATCAAGCATTATTATTGTGCACTGCAAACTGTTAGACATTGCCAGTTAAATACGTTTTAATATATTAAGGAAAAAAATGTTGGTGCTTGAATAGATGTACTATCTATGCATACAAATAATCTGTCTAAAAGCAAGTACTTCTCGCAGTTTTGTTATATAGCTGACTTCAGAGTGTTCCATGAGCCTCTCTTAGAAAAAAGCAAACAGCATTAAAAACAGAAACTTCCTCGTTTTAAGCAAGCTTTCTGTGCTTCAAGAAAAAAAATATTTCTTTCTTTTCTTTTCCAACATAAAAAACAGAGCTAATTTTACATTCAAATGAAAAAATAGTCTTTAAAAGGAAAAAGAAATCTATTAAAAGATCATATAAAAATATCTTATTCAAAACCTCATCTAAACAAGTCCATTTTCTTTCTAGTTGATGTTGTGTCCATTTGATATTGGCATATATATTGATCCAAAGGATCCACCTGATAGTCTACTACCATTATAGAGGATTTCTATAAAACCTGAGATCAGAACCCTAAAAGAAACTCTAGGAATTGTTTACACATCAATAATGAAAACTTTAACTTTTCTAACAACTAGGAAAAAATCACTAGTATGGAAGGTGTACAATTCTACTGCTAATTACGATTAAGGCAATGCTACCTAAATCGACTACATGAGTCATCCCCACCCACTTTTCCTTTCTTTATAAAATCTTATAACCTAAAATTTGTTTCAAACTAAAAGTCCAAACAGACACCTTGTTAAATTAAACATGTCATTACCTGACAGCAATGCATATGATACAATAAGAAACACCAAGACATCCTTGTTTTCCTCAAACCCAGCAAACACGTGATGTAGGGAGAGTGACAAATAACTTTGAGTGCAAGGATGGAAAAAAGTATCATACTTACAATATTAAGAAAGGAATCTTTATTGTAGCATCCAGGGCTAGAAAATAGGACCGTGCTGCCTTCAAGCTCTGACCTTTTACAGTCTTTTGTGTCCCTTGTAAAGAATCCGGTACAAGATCTGGAGGGGGTTCTCCCAAGATTTCTTCCTCCCCTCGATTTAGTGGTAGTGTGCGCAACATTGTAAGCCACTTTTTGAGAAGTTTATGAATACCAGATGATACTGCAAGGTTCTCATTTGCTTCAGAAGCACAAGATAGTGGAACATTGTTGGCCTCTGGAGATTCTGATTTGACTTCGCCACTCTCATCCAGTCTAACAGAGGTCTTGGAGTTGGAGACCTGCAACCCATTAGCACTGGTAACTGAATCATCACTTTTAGCACTGCCTTTGAAGCCTGAAATCTTCAAAGGTTTCAGCTTGGATCCACAAATGTGAGGAGGCCCTACACTGGAAACAATAAATCCTTTATCTGCATTTTAATGCAGGTATTTAGCTGAAATTTTCTAGCCAGTATGTAAAAGAATCCTAGGACATCTAATAAGTCTCTCTCACCCCAAGTAGTATTTTGTTTCATATTATCAACTTCCAATTCTATTAGTAGAAAACTATGAGCGCTGATGGCAACTTTATTATGTTAACAATATAAATATAACTAATCAATCATGACTGGAAAATTTTTTAACTCTTATTCAATGAGGCTCCTTAAAGTAGCATTTCAAATTGACTTTGCTAAATCTTGTTACATATCCACCTCAAACAATATATTCTACGTCACTTCTATCATTATGTAAATATGTTCTACATATTTTTCCGTAATTGAAAACAGTGACCCATATAACAGACCAAAATTTTCATCACTGTGACACAACAAACTCTCCACCTTAGTATGTAATGCCAATCAGCTCTTCCAATCAAGTGACATTTTGATAAACATTGCTTCAGCTTCAGCCTTCTGCTCCATAACAAATTTCTTGAGGAAACTGCCACAAACAAGCCCTGGGGAAACAAAAACAAATTATCCATACTTCATATATCCTTCTATTTGATATCTTAACATGGAAAATCTGAACTGTAAACACAGAACACCACTTAAAGTAGACGAAACGCCTTATTGAACTTAATGTGTTTGTATTGACCAAGAAAAAGAATTTAGGCAAAATTGTAGTTTTCCTCTCAGTGAACAAAGCTTTGGAAATTTTTAAACCGTGTTTACCAAAGAATACCAACAGACCTTTAAAGTCACTGAAGAATTTGATAGAGAAATAAAGATGTGCTGTATAAACTTCATCTTCAAATAAAATTCAATCTCCAGGATAACTGACAACTAATAAATGTTGACAACTCTCAGGATGTTCAAATTACTAAGTTTAATGTAACAGTTCAAGTGTTGCCACCAGAAAACATCACTGGGATAGTAATACTACTCTACTGATTATTTACAAAATACAAATAGCATTGATACTAAACTCTCTGGACATTATAACACAATGTAAATTTATCCTAAACTCCTTAACCCATTAATCGGCAAGTAATCAAGTAATCATGCAAACAATCGTCAGCAACCTTTAACAAGGATAACCTAGTCCCATTGTCATCGATATTAATCTTGATGACAGCCATCAGTAAAAGCTGACCCTAAAAAACAATCCAACAGGAGGTCAATTTGATATGTAATGTAAGTACCTGCTGTTGATGTGCAACAAAAGCCATTAGCCTTCAACCACCAAATTATCTACTCATAGGACGTATTGCCAAAAAACAAAACAAGGAAATCAAAAAGATAAATAAACACAACCAAAACAAGGAGTGACTCACAAGAAATCTTTAACAAAATTCGGTAAGTAATGTATAGCACATTGACATTTCAACTTTGGAAGTTGAGTGTCTTCTTCATCCAGCACACAAATAGTCATATAATTGAAAATGAATTTTAGAAAGCAATAGACCAAAATGTTAGCGACAACTCCGGTACTTCGCAGGGTTTCAGATAAACAAACCATACAAATAAAGTAAGAGAAATCCAGGTTACGGAAACAAAACGAGCTCGAATTAGAGAAACTGAACGATGGAGGAATTACTTGTAGGAATGGAAATAGAGAATTGTGAATGGAATTTTGAAGCGGTGAAGAAATTAACAGAAATCGGAACTCTGGAAACCCTAAACCCAACTACTATGAACATGGATGAACAATACTATATACTTTTCATTTCCTACAAATTCACTCATCAGTGTCAATTGCCGTTTGCCAAAGTTTATTTTGAAAAAAAAAATATTTATTTTTTATAAATCTTTTATAAACTATTTTTTTAAATCTGTAATTTCTTTTTCATTTAGTTTTTCTGAATATTACAAATGTTTCATTTAAACCCTCATTTTAAAGAGATTAAATAAAAAGAATGCACTCGATTTAAAGGACAAATAGAAGAAAAAAAATTGATAAAAAAAATATTTTACTGAGACACATGTTTTAAAACATAGAAAAATCAAATAAAAAAATAAATAGTGATTTCTTAATACTAGTATAACTACAAGGATAATTATATAATACAATAACAAAAGGTGAATAATCATTAATTGTTCGAGATACATATCCATCCTTTCTTGAGAGAATAACAGTGAAAGAAATTTGGGAGAAACACTTAAAAGCTTCTTCTTTTTAGTGCATGTAAATCTACCAGTGAATTATAAAAAATAAATTATAATGAGTACTTGAATTTTAAATAATATTTAGCTAATTAATCAGTGATTTGATTGACCTCTAAAGGTATTTGAGAGTGGAACAGTGACCCAATTCAATAGATTGAGCTGCAATGAAGTTTTCAATGTAGTATCTCAACAGACTGCAAAACAAGAATAAAAAAAGTGTCTAAATTTCTTTTTGTCAATCTAATAATTTTAGCATTAATGGTCAATGAAAAATAACTATAGAATTCTATGAAGGATTTTTCTCTTCAAGGATTTCTAGGAGTAAGAAACTAAGAAAAAAATAAATTATTATTTTCTTAACCTTAAGTTAGTTTATAAAAGATAAAAAATAAAAATTTAATAAGTTATATAATATAATTTTTATAAATGAATTTATACAAAAGATAAATTCAAGTTATGAAAAGTATATTTTTTTTCTTATTTTTCTCTCATGATTTTTTCAGATAAATCTATTAAAAATAAAATTTATCAGAATAAAATATAATTAAATATTATACATGTAATCTTATCTTTTTAATGTAAATGATACATATCTTAATTCAATAAATTGTTTTGTTTATTTTCTTCTTCATAGGATATGAGAAGTGATTTTTCAATACTCATTCAAATAATTATTTTGTTTTTCTTTCATAGATGAAAACTTACATCACTGTCAACTGTTCTAGATTCAGTCATTTTTCTTTTACTATCTTTATTAAAAGTTAATTGAAGTGTCAGTATTCATGTTATTAATATTATAGATATGTTACTCATAAAACAATATTTTATACTATACAATCAATTTGCTCATGTGTTCAACTTTTTCCTATTGTGTTTTAAAATATGTTTTATGTATTCAATTCAATTTTAGTTTCCTATATTAAAATGTAATGTTTTATTGATCTATGTAATCACCTTTCTTTAAAATTATTTTTTAACCAGAAAATATTTTACTTTAAAAAGGATTGATAAAAATCTAGGTCTTCAACTAAATATAGATCAATAAAATATATATTTTTCCACAAATATCAATAGACTTTTGTACTGTGTTGTTTTCCCTCACTCATGCTTCCTAGATATAAGGGTAAAGATACATCTGGATAGTCTTCTTCTAAAGACTTTTAAAAAGATAATAAAAAAAATAAAATTTTCATAAACTAAAATTATTTTATGTAAAAATTATAAATAAAAAAATTATAAAAGTTAGAGAAAAAATCATGTATAAGTTAATTTTCTTTTATAAAAGTATAATTTTAATATTTTTCTATTTTTTTATAAGTCCTCACAAAAAAAATTTGTTAAAACATATCCTAACAAAATATATATATATATATATATATATATATATATATATATATAAAATATTAATTTAAAAGTACCCACTAAGAAATATACGGATACATGCCGTGGGATACTATCCGCTATCTGAGCCTGTCTTATTATACCCAATATTTTAAGTTGTCCTGTTACCTGCTTTGGTCTTCATATTCATCTTTACTAAAGCACCTTTACTTTATTAAATAATCTTAAAAAAACTAGTAAACTTTTTCAATTCAGTTTCATAACTTATCTATACAACTTTGATATTTTTATTATTTTCTATCTGAATGTCCAACAAAACGAAAATAATACAATATGAACAGAGTATTTGGTAGCTTAGGTATTCACTGAATTACTGACCAGTCATTATCTCAATTCAAATATTTATATTTACTCAGATTGCGCAAACCCGAGAGCACGTCATATTTTCCAGCAAAAATACGAGGAAAAGGGCACCGCAGAACACACGTTCTCTTTTTGGTATTCCTAGTTATCCCTACCAATAGACACGATGAAACATGTGTCAAGTATTCCATACTATTCCATACTTCGATTAAAAAACAAAATGCCATCAAATTACTAATTTTCAATCAGATACACTAGAAAAATAACAATCAACCATAGGGAACTCTATCCACGAAACCCTTTTATGCCCCCAGCCCCCCACAAAAACGGGGACACCATCTTCTTCGCTCCTAGCCCTGCCGAACACATACCGATATCAGTACATAATTGATGTGACTGCATAACGCAAGACATCTGGAACCTAAACTGCATGTACCTGAAAGCACAGCTAAATATAGCAGCACAGTTGATGGGGTGTATGGCTTCTGAAGGAAGACAAAAGAGACTGCCTTAAGAAAGTATCTCCACTACTGATTCAACATCTAATCATAAGATTCAAAACCACCCTGTCGTCCGTAAGAGTTTCCCCCACCTCGGCGTGAATGAGTTGGGCCTCTCTCCCTGAATCTTCTTTCACCGTGATTACCATTTTTAGGTCTTTCAAAGTTGTCCGATTTGTCATCATCATATGGGCCAAGAGGGTGATACTCGTGATGCGTGCTTGGGCCCTGCCTTTCCCGGTTAGCAGGTTGATTATAATGTCTGTTATCCTGGGTTGTTTGCTTCAAATTTCCATGTGATTCATGTCCTCTTCGAAACCGATTCTGGTTCACATTCTTTCCGGACCCAGACGATGGGCGTTGGTCCTGCAAAAGATCTGCACTAGTTGGAGCCTGCTCAGAAGCCAGATTTGGGGAGTAGTGATGCCTTTTTGTTGGAGCATTTCTTCTCTCTCTTTTACCCTCCTGATTCCCCAAATGATGAGCTTCCCCAGCCTTGCTTTTCTCAGAGACTGGTTGATCATGGAAAGATTGCGAGACGTGAGCATTGGAACTCTTGCCACGGCTCACTGGAAGAGATTCCCCATCATGAGTGGGATCCTTTTTGTTACTTCCAACTACCGAGCTAACATTTTGGTCACTTGATATATTCCATCTGTGATTATTAGATGCTTGAGATTTAGGTTGCCATTGAGACATCAATCGTTCACCCACACCTCGATTTTCTTTAGAAGCCATCCCAACGTCTGGTTGACCATGCTCAGAGGATGAAATAAGGGTTTCAACTTTCTCTGTCTCCCAAGAATTTCTTTTGTTATCAACTTCACGGTTACCTCCTGCACCCTTGTGTCCTCTGAAAGGAGCCCGCCTCCCTCTACCTGTTGCTGCATGATCTTTAACAGGAGCTGAAGCCCAAGCAGCTGAATCATTACAGTTAGAATTGTTTGAACCGTCAATTTCACCAGAGTCACTGAAATGTTTGGTTTGCCCTCCTTTCACAAAGCTTACTTCAGACTTGTGTTCCTGATGATGCTCTGTTGGTTTCTGAACACTTGGTTCAGAGTTTGAATCATGATCCAGTTCATCATGCACATTAGTTGATTCGTTTAGATTTCGTTGCCGCCATGACCCATGTGCTTTTCCCTGCTTAGTATGCCTGCCGTCTCTAATTTTAGACTCCATCCCAGAACCCACTTTTCCAACAACTGGATTAGTATGCTGAATGACCTGAGGGCCCTGTGACCCAGAATCAACTCTCCCAATGCTATCATCAGTAAGACCCTGACTGCTTGACGAAGCTACCTGTAGTATATTTCCTTGCTGAGCCATTTCTTTTGCAACAGGTTTTGGAATATATCTCTCCATTTCTGCCCTCTTATTTTTTAAATTATGCACCTGCTGCTCATTCTTTACAGGATTAACTGCCTCAGTTTTCCTGTTCTCCACTAATTCATCCATGATCTCACTCTTGTTCTGTGGTTTAACCGGTGCCCACATCACAGCATCAGTCCCATGGGATTTCTCTGCCGGTCTATTGGCCTGCATATTTCTTGGCAACCTACGAGAATGCTGTGATTTCCACTGGCTATTCGTTCTACCATGGGATTCCTCATTTGCTGAATATCTGTGTTGCTCTGGAAACTGACTTGGATCTTTAGACAAGGGTGCTGGCTGAAGTACACCCTGATCTAACGCAAAGTCAGAAGCCTTGGACTTGTCACTTTCGACTGAGCTTTTGAAAACATTGGTTTCTTTTGGTATTGGAAGTACAGCCTGAGTAGAAATTTCTTCGTGTTTATGTTTGTTTTTGCTATTCCTAATATTCTTCTTTTTCAGGTTTGCTGAAGAATCAACCACAGCAGCTGAACTAATGGGTAAGTCAGAGACACAGGCTGAACCAACTTCGTTAGTAACACCACCAGAAGGGAGAGAAACATCAAGCCTTGCCTCATTCTCGACTTTCGGGGCAGTTGAGGTGGTAGAGACAACCTTGTCACTTGATGCTTTCTCAGAAGGAATGTTTTGCTTCTGTTTATAGCTCATTCGCTTCTGCTTTGAGGCAACATTGTTATGAGCATGCAAGAGATTAGTATCATCAGCGGTATTAATATCCTGATGCAGCACCACAACCTGATTATGCTTCACAATAGGCTCTTTGCCAGAAATTTTAAGTGTCTCAACAGATGGTTCGCCGGGCAAGACTGATGATTTTTCCACTCTACTAATGCTGGGGTCATGAATCTGACACACAGCATTACCATTTAGAGTAGAATTGACAGCTGCAAATTTGACTGCTGCAGTTTTTGACTCAGAAGGTTGTAATTCCTCTGGCTTATTCTGGATGGAAGGATTTGTAATATACTCTTTCTGAGTTGATCCATCCCCTGCTTGAGATTGCTTGTTTAACTCATCCAACTTAGCAAGAGCTTTAGGCTTTTCCTTTCTTGTCCATTCCTCCTCTTCTTCCTGCAGTTGAGGATTTGTAATATACTCTTTCTGAGTTGATCCATCCCCTGCTTGAGATCGCTTGTTTAACTCTTCCAACTTCGCACGAGCTTTAGCCTTTTGCTTTCTTGTCCGTTCCTCCTCTTCTTCCTGCAGTTGTCTAGTCCGTTGCATGGCTAACTCTTTCATTTTGGCACGCTGATGTGTTTCAAAGTGTATCATGTAAGTAATAAATGCAGAGAGTTAAGCTAGCAAGAACAGAAAAGGCACCCACATTACCTGTGCATGGCTGTCACCAGAATCAGACCAGGTTTGAACTGACTCTCCAATGTGCCTTGCTTGGTTATAGGATCGGGACCTGTCATAGTTCTGAACAGATATTTGATGATCACCCACAAGAACACTAGATGCTTCCAACTGTACACCTGATGAGGCTGAAGAATCTTCAACCACAGATTTCTTTCGCCAACCATCACCATCTTGATTGTTTGATCTTCCTTTGTTACTATGGTCACCTCTACCTTGCATTCCATGAGCAGATTGCCTGTGAATAAGCACTTCAATACTTTTTACCAATATAAATGAACCATGACTACAGTAATGGACACCTAGTAGAAATTTTTGCCAAACCTGGATGTGGCTGTTCCACTGAAAGATAAGGATTCAAAATTCTTTCCTGCACCAGCAGTACCCATTTCATGATGAGCAGGATTTATGATTTCTGTGGCATGTGATCGTTCTGGCAACACAGCATCAGCACCGACAGTATTTTCCACATGGTCTCTTGCAGCATTACTGGTATGAAATTTACTCCTTTGCTCCTCTCTAATTCTAGCAGATGAATTATCCCTGGCTTTTGCATTTAAACCCTCTATCTTTTGAATCAGACTAGCATCTTTTGGAGCAGATGGTTTAGGGGAGACTTCTAGCATATCAGAGGCAACACCATCCAATTTCCTTGCTGAATTATCATCAATTTTAATGTTTCCTGAACTTTCAGGAGTTTTGCCCTTAATAACAGAAGAATTAGATACTTGTCTTTCTGAAGTCTGAGAAGAAACTTCATGGGTACTTGTCCTCAAATCCATCTCTTCATTCTTTCTGTAATTTGATCTCTGCTCATTCTCCCATACAGTCATTCTCGGTTGGCCCCGGCCATCAACATATGCTGCATTGGTTTTCTCTGAATCCTCCCAATTTGCTGATTCATTTTTCCCATCTGATTCAGGCTGCTGCTTAAGAAGAACTCTGTATGGTCCAGCAGTATCAGGAGGATGGCCAGATTCCACTTGCTCTGACGTCAATTGCTTCCCAGCATTACCATATCCAGCAGCTCTACCTTGTGAATTGCCAGGTTCAGGAGGATTTTGATTTGAGTACCTATTATATACAGGAGGTCCAGCAGCCATTCCCATGAAAGGAACATCTCGCTCATTTGCATTGCAATAGCCCATTGGAGGACTGTAATATCCCTCATAACCCATTGAACCGGGATAAAATCCAGGTCTCATAGGAATACCAGGACGAATAAAAGCATCAGCTATATGAGGCCTGTAGACATCTCCATTCTTATGGTGCCCTCTTGGTCCAGCTCCAGGAGGGGGAACTGGGGGTGGGTTAGCAAGACCAGCAGGGGGCATATGTGGACGGTAATATGGAAATGGTTCCATCGGAAAGCCACTTGGAGGAACAGGATTTCCAAATGGGGGACCATTGGGAGGACCCCTGAACCAAACACAGCCCTGAGGGTTATTTACTGGAGGACCATGCCAGGCATCATAGTGCTGAGGAGGAATACCGGCATTAGGATAAAGCTGGGAGTTTCCCTGCCATTTCTCTATGCCTGGCCTCACACCTTCCTCGTTATAAACCTGATAATCTCTCCTCCAAGAATTTACAGTTCCACCCTTAATATTTGCATTTACAGGATCATCGTCTGAAAACACAAAAGATCATCAGAAAAGGAACAGAACATTAATGTAAAGGAAAGAGCATGAATACATACCAATAACAGGGGTCTCACTTATCTCTTTTCTGAGTTCAGAAGATGAGTCAGGGTGAGCTTGAGAATTTTGGTCTGCCATTCGTTGATAAAAAGAAAATTTATTAAAAAAATCATTGGAAAGACCAGTAATATACCTAAAGATACTAATACAGTTTCTATATTGTATATTTTAAACCTGAACACTATTGCAGTAAAACTATTCAACAATTAACAATAAAATTACAACAATCACGCTTAACCAACTTTAAAGCCAACAAGAAACCCCTAAGATACTAGGTTACATGTAGATACAACACAAGACAGATTTATTTGCTCAGAAGATAATATAAACTAGCCAATAGTTTGTCCAGACCTGGAGACAAGTCATTTACAAAGCACACACAACCAAAGATACAAGGAGTAACATGAAATCGAGGTTTATTTGGAAACAATGGAATAAGTAACTTTATTATCAAGGGGCGAAGAAGACATTCTATTGATAAGAAAACAAGCCATAAGAATGGGATCACCCCCGAGATGAGCAGGTTTATTAGCACCAAGTAATAAGGTGAGTTCGGTTTCTACCAGGTGACTATTTTTTTTTCTCTCTGCTATACCATTTTTCTAAGGTCTATGAGGAGGACAAGTGGATAGATGTGAAATTCCATGTGAACCCAAAATAGCATAAAGTTCATAAGAAACATATTCTTTGGCATTATTACTTCTAGCTACTTTGATAACTTGTCCAAATTGATTTTTTATTTCGTTCAAGAAAGATAGACAGTGATATTTCATTAAATAAACTCAAGTACATCTAGAGTATTCATCAATGAAGGTAACAAAATACCTAAATTCAAAAGATGTAAAACGACTTGAACCCCAAATGTCAAAGTGAATGATAGGAAAAAGCAAATTTACATCTTGACTCATTTCGCTTGGGGAAAAAGGGATCTAATATGTTTTCCAATGGACATGCCTCACTCTAGGACTTGAAGTTTACTAAGTTCAGGAACCATTTGACAAATGACGATGACCCAAGGGATCACGAAAAGTTTAGGAGAAGAAGGCAATAAAAGACGTGGATGATTTAGTCCCAAAATAGTACAATCCTCTAAACTCGTGTCCTTCACCAATAAGTCAACCTTTACCATTCTCGTGTAACAAATGAATTGGCATTAAAGGTTATAGAACAATCTAGTGACTTAGTTAAATGACTTAAATAGATAAGGATAATCGGGCACGAAGGAACAAAGAAAGCAGATTTCACGTTTAAAGGAGAAAGGGAAACTTGACCAATTCCTTGGGAGACAACTTTGGATCCATTGGCTAAGGTTATGAAATGAGGAATTTAGGATAACAAATAGAATAGAACAAGGAGGTATTATCAGAAATATGATCAAAAGCACCTAAATTGCCATGGATTGCGAAGATGCATGTTGTGGACAAACTGGGTAGCGTGGAAGATTGTGCTTGGCTGCTAGATTTTACCATTAAATATTCTTGGTATTCTTCATTAGAAAATTTTTGGTTAAATTGTTTCAAATTTGGAGATATTTGATGTCTTGTCAGGAAAATCATGCAAAGAGTAACAACTGTCTTGAGTACGACCCATTCTTTTAGGAGTATTGTGACGTCCTTGACCACCACATCCTCCTCCACTGCCACATCCTCCCCTACCACAAGTAGAGACCATGGCAGAAGCTTCCACAGACTCATGAGGAGTGATTTATACTTTTAAGATTTTGAAGAAAGAAAGAGACATGTTAAGCTCTCCATTGACGGGACTTCTTTTCCGATTAGAATTTGATCCTAAATATGATCAAAATTTGGATTCATTGCACAGAGAATTATGACCATATATATCTTCCCCAACTTCTACTTGATTTCTTCCAGTAAGTCAGCTTCTAAGAACATTTTTAATTCCTCAGCGGCAAATTGACCATTAGCAATTAAAGACCTCATACCATGAATTGTCTATTTGAGAATGCCAATTTATGGACAGAATCATAAAGCCTCTGAATATTATTTGGAAAGACGCTCTAAGCCTACTTCCAAAAGGATTTACATGTTTTCAATGTTGAAGGTCCCGAATATAATAGGTCCCACAGATTGCTGTAGCAGTGCACAAAGTTGGAAGTCAGCTTCTTCCACCGTTCAACACTTCATGATATTTCATTGTTGTCCTTTTCCAACTGATCACGAAAACCTTAGCCATGAAACCAACATTCAACGAAAGCATACCAAGATTAATAAATGTTATCATTCAGTTTTTTTGAAGTACTTATTGGAGAGGCCCGGAGACCAAGTGGGCAGGCCCACCATATAAACCTTTTATAGCTCCAACAAAAATCCAAAACAAAGAAAAAAGGGGAAAGGCCACCTGGGGTTCAAGAGAACCTATACGTGAACAATGTCGAAAGGGAAGGTAAACAAAGAAAGAAGATATCAACATAACTGATGAACATGACGCAACAGTGTTCCGATGGCTGAAGAGCGACACGTGAACTACATGTTCATGACAAAGCCAAATAGAGAAGCAACGCATAAGGGAGCATGAGAGAGAACTAGCTTTCACAACTGATTGGGCTGGGCTTTGCTTGGAGAGGCACTCCACATCCAATGGTTGGCAAAGAAAAATGGTGATGAATGGAGAAAGTAGACAGTGGAAGAAAATGCTTTCTCATAAGGACAAGACAAACAGAGCGAGATCAACATGCTCATATACCGACTTAAAGAGAAAAAGTGTTTTAAGAGATCCTAACTAGGATCCCACTATTTATTCTCGTTCATATACATACATACACACACACATACGAATGAGAATCTTACAACATAAGTTTAAGGAAAGAGAAAAAAAAAAAAAAGAAACCCCTAGGATACTATGTTACTTATAGATATAACACAAAACAGCTTTTTTGCTCATTAGATAATATAAACTATCCTAACAAACACAAATTGGACACAAAAAATAATACGTATTCATAAAATATAAGTGAATCTTCTTCCAACCATTCCAAATTATACATAAAAAAAAATATAGTATAAAGGAATTTTGATTACAAAACCAGAGGATAAGTGCATTGCCAAATAACCACACACATTAAAAACTTTAAAGGGAATAATTGATATCCCTCTACAACATAACCAAAAAATCCTAGAAATTAAGTAAAAACCATTATTAGGTAACCAGTAAATAATATGCGTTCTGAATTTAAGAAAATACAACCATAAAATGCAAAACTAATCTCTATAAAGGAACAAATACTCTAATTAATAAAGCAACCACCATAACAGTTATAGAGTATGAGTGTATGATGATACCTTGCAACTCAGAATTCAGAACAGACTTATCTTTATCAGAACCAAGGGTTGGAAAGTCTCCAGAGCTTAGAGAAAATTCTTCATTCTTGGGTTGTGTAACTCCCTACATTTGTACAATTGTACCAAACTATTATCAGCAGCAGGGGTAGCAATGCATGCAAAATAAAGGCAGACATTGACAGGTGGACCAAAGAATACAAGGGCAAAACACCAATTTTGATTGTATTCCAAAACATAATGTATAAACATGATGTTTGGAATATCTATAACCAGGTCTTAACCAGTAATCATAGTCATAGAAGGTGTGGATCATCCCCTAACCAACAAAAAGTGGTTAGGAACTGGAGTATCTTTTACAAATGTAAAATTCCAGTGACAATCATTGTAAGACCGGACATCTTAAACGCTAGATTAAATCAGTACATGATATTATAAACAATGAATAGCAAAAGAACACATTTATAAATTCTTCAAAAGTAACTAATACTGGTACTCAAGTTTTAAGCAGAAGCCTACCAGTTTTTCTGTAGTCCTAGCAGCATTCCAAGCGCCTGAATTTTCAGTCAAGGGTTCAGCAAATCGAGACAGCTGAGAGCTACCAGGTCTAGTTTCTGCACTCCTAGGACGCAATGATGTCAATGAAGACTGATTTTTTGACAGTACCCCAGATGCAGATGAAGGCCGAGAATTTGACCCCCATGAATTAGAAGTAGGCTCAAGAACCCTATCACTACCAGCAGTAGAAGGTCGTGTGCCACTTCCACCAGATGATGGACGGGCACTGAGGTGACTGGGCGAACTAGCACCACCATCAGTATTTGGGGACAGAGAAGAAGACCCCCATGCATTAGATGTAGAAGATGATGATCTACTACCCCAGCTGAGTGTACCCCTAATAAAAGAAGATCAGACAGGCATCCATAATCTAAAACTACAAGAACGAAGGCATCAGAAAAAGTCATAGCATTTGGGTCTAAAAATATATACTCACTTGGGAACAATCTCCACATTTGGGTCCAGACCATGATTTTCTAACCTTGAGAAAAATAAGAGGTAAATTTTTCAGATGGCAACCCAATCAGAGTTAACGGAAAAGTTAAAAGTGTTCAGCCAGAACATAAATACCTCTGACTGGGTAAGTTGATAGGTTTTGGAACTGCAACTTTCCCTAAAACAGTCATACCACCTCTTCTGGAAGAAGAGGCCCATCTGCAACAGCGTTAGAATACCATCAATTTCAATTTTATTTAATCATCTAATAAGTTATACATTTATAATTCATGTGCACATTGAGGGGAACTATGATAATGGATAAGATACTGGGATATGGCCTAAGTAAGATAGCAAGGCATGATGGGATTAAGAACAACTACTGGATTTGGGCAGAGTGCCAAAAGAAACATGCTTGAATTCCATATACTTCATTACAAAAGGCAGTGAAAGGGTAGAGGGGGTATTTTTATATTCAGTTGGCAAATCAAGTTATTAGGTTAGTAGAATATGGAGGAGGAGTGAGCAGTGAGGTATGCTGCTTCTCTCTCAGATCTTTTAATATAATAACACTCATACACTGGTTTCTGGTCTTAGTGTTCAATCAACTTAACAATGGAACCGAATTGCCATATCCTCAGAAAAATCTCACTATATGACTTACTTCCCAAACCCTTACGACACCACAGGACATGCAGCTGCCCAAACTCCTCACTATCAGTTCACTTTACTGGCTTCAAAAGCACTCAAATTTAAACATACCTCCGTTCCCCACTCAACATGCTTGAAGTCATAGTCTAGTTGCCGCCACACGGTCATTCAATCCTAATTGAAAGACCTGATTAAGAGGACAAAGAAACATAATTCAATTAATGAGACATATCGTAATAATTCATACAGGTGCAGAAGATGTATTATAAATTATAGTGCCAACATTAAACGTGTGAACATTTAATAGATGTACTCTTTCATAAATTTCAAGGGAATAATGGGAGTTATATGAACTGGTAACTTTAAAATGTCTGAATTAGCACCAGCAAATTCTCAACATCCTATTCCGTAGTCAATTAGATTATAGTTCTATTTTTACGATACCGTTTGTCTATAACATCACTCTAATACATGCATTTCAAGCAGTCACCAAGGCCATTCAAATGCTCATTTCCAATGGCAGCAAAATACAGTGCTATCTTCATTATTTTCTCCATTTATTACCAAACCTAACCTGTCTCCAAACGGAGCTGAGCCAATAAATAAAAAAAATGTTAAGAATGACGCACTTAAACTACTGATGGTTTTAAGTAATATTATTAACTTACATAAAATTTAGATTCCCCTAAATCACAAGGAACAGTACAAAGGGTCCGTTAATTCTGTTGGTCATCGAAATAGCAGCAAAACACATATGTATCAACTATCAATTTTCCAATAAACAATTATAATTTTTCATTTTACTCAATCGGCCAAACAAATGAAATAATATCCATGTTTGAAGTTCGCCCATCCACCTCCTGTACACATGCTGCATTAAGTTTCAAATCATATTTTACACCAGTGCAGTTAATATCACGCAACTATATTCAAAGTTAGAACAACTACAAAAAGAGCCTGATCTTCATGCAACGAATCAGCCAACACAAAACAGTCAGTGTTTGTTTATAGCACCACTTCACAAACATAGGTATAACCCTTTTACAGTCACAACTCAAAACCATGTGTCTATACCAAGTCCATCAGATAACACATTCCATAAGCCCATTAACAATTCGATTCCACCAGAACCAATCATGCCGCAGTTCCGTAGTAGTTATCTTATCCGCAAACCAGAGATCGAAACGCAGAGGTAACAACAGCAACACAAACTTTCAACAATGAGCGCTCCTCAACAATGCTATCACAGGCTAGTTACGCCCAAAAATCAGACATGCACAACATCTTCAAAAACTGGGAAAACAAAGGTCCAAACGAAGTTCACAGACACAATCGCAATAAAAAGGCATTCGATCATTATATTCCTCAAAATAAAAAATATATATATACAAATAAACGATTGTACAAAAACACTTCCGCGATAAAAAAATAAAAAAAAAAAAAGACATGTTTTACACCGTTCCATTTAATCTCTCGCAACAGACAAAAAAAAAACGTATGCATATCAAATCCCACAGCAGCTAAAGCTACAGTTGCAAAATGCCAATTCTAATCCCCGGCGAAACACGTGTTTTATCCTTCGTTTCCCCGGAATCAATCGCGAATGAATTAGAGTTGGAAGTGGAAACGAAAGTGTACCGGGTACAGTGGAAAATCCGTGGTCTGGGAGAAACCCTAGCGAAGCAATTGCAGAAAGCTGCGAAGAGAAGGAGAGAGAAAAGGAGAAGAATATGCGTTCAAAAGGTTAGGGGGATTTGGCGGAAGGTGTTGAGTGAGGTTGAGAAAGAGATCTGTGGGAGTTAGAGGCGATGGGTTTCGGATCGGAGAGAGAGAAGGGTACGCGAGTGAACGAGAACCAAAAGGAGAAAATGAGAGAGAGAAAAAGAGAGCTCAAAGACGTAACAGTTGAGTTACCCTCCCATCCGTGAGAAAATTGTTTATTCATATAGGTGTAGGCCCAACCTATAAATTACATTAATTAATTAATTAACTTTATCTTACATGTAGATCAAAGTTATACAAAAATTATCAAAAAATCAACTGTACAATAATATTTTATTGGGTGTAATTAGAACTTGTTCTGAAATTGATTTCTTAAAAAAATAAATTTGAAATTGATTTAAATTTAAAAAAAAAAAAAGGAAACTGTTTTCTGTGCTTACTAGAAAATAACATGTGATGGATTAAAACTAATCAAACGATAAATTGGCAGTTTCTTTATCTGTTTATGCATCTTGCTAATTATGGCTTACTGAAAATATTCTATGCGAAATGCAAAAGTGGAAGGAGTAAGCATATTACAAAACTATATAAATTAATTTGGATTGGAAATATTATTTAGCTTTCCATTTAAGGTTTTTTTTTTTTTACTTTTTGTCTTTGATTTTATTTTATAATAAAAGGAGTGGACAAAAAATGAATTAGAGAGTCTGGGGAATGAAGAGATGTTAAAAGTGGATAAGAATAATTTTATTATTCGTAGTGGTCAAGTATGACTTGAATCGCAATGTGTTATTTAAATATTATGATTCCAATTCAAAATAGATATTACTAAAAAAATGTTTCTAGTTTAACATGAACCGTACTTTAAGAAAGCAGCTTCTTAGTAGTAGTCCTAGTTATCAAGTGAGAATATACCATAAAAAAATCAAACCATATCAATCGTTTAATTGATTGTCATTTATTTTCCATAAATATTAGATAATTGTGATCGATTAATTGTTAATGACAAATATAATGTTACACGATCATAAATTATTTTATATGATAATTCATTCAATTGGATAACAACTATCTTAAAAGTCTTAATCACAATATTTTTTTCGTTAGTCAAAAGTATGAAAATATTTACACTAACAACGCTGTATAGTTATAAACTCTATAAATATTATGTCTATAAAATGTTCTTTCTAAATAATATCATTTAAATAATTTAGAAAACAAAATAAAATATTTTGAATTCCAGCAATTAATTTAAATAAAACTAAAATGACTGAAACTGTTTCTTTTCGTTGTAAATTTCCCTACATAATCCTCTTGCACTTGTCTTCTTCGTTTTTGTAATATGTACTCTTAAAAAAAACATGAAATCGTGAAAATTATTTTATCTTCTTTTATTAGTTCCCTAATTTTAAAAATATATATTTTCTTGGCCTTTTAATTGATAATCAAAATCATTCCATCAGCGTTGTTTCTTTCTGTCAATGTCTCCTGTTCACACATATACAAAAGAGTCGACAATATGAAAAATAAGATTTGAATTACGAAAGACAAAAATAAATTTCGTCCTTAAATTTTCAACACTTCATTGGGACGGTTTGGAAAAGAGGTATATAATAATAAATATTTATAAAATAATCCTTTAAAAAATAGAATTGATTATGTTTAAAATATTTTATTATTATTTACATTTATATAACTTATTAAATTATAAATATAACTGATAATTTATTTAATTATTATTTATTAATATATTTCATATTAAAATGGTAAATAAAATAAAACTAATTAACCTAATTTTTTTTGTTTTATAAAGTAATTTATTTTAACGTATTGTTATTTTAAAATGTAATTTTTATTTATTAAGATTTGATAATTTTTAATTTTTAATTTATTTTAAATCTAAGTTATATTTCTAAAAAGTATTTTTAAAATATATTGATATATAAAAAATATTTTATTAAAAAAATCAAATCACTTACTAATTTTTCACTTATTTGTCTCTACTTGTCCGTTACTTTACTTTAATTTAAACCACTCAATTTTTTTATTTTTTTTCTTCTCCACTTCTTTCTTTCTTTATTCTCTTTTTCCTCGTTTTAAACGAAGCAAAGTAAAATTGTTTTTGAAAAATCAATAAATTCTCCATTTCTAATAGACTAATGTAAGATTAAAATATTTTTAAATCAAATTTTGAGCATGTAAGTTGCATTAATTGTTTTAAGTGCAAGTTCTATTATTTATAATAGTTTTATTCCCTTCAACATAATTACATCTAGTAAAATATAGATATTGTTAAGACTTTTATCCTGCAAGTGTACCGAGTCACAAGTAGTATAAATTTATAAAGCAAGGATGTCGATCCCACAGAGAACAATTTTGTTTTAACTTAAGCGTCATTACTCACTAAATAATTAAAGGTTTTATGAAGATTTGATGATAAGTTGAGTCAAGAACGTAAAAGAACAGTTAAAAACAAGTAACAATTGAAAAACGGAGTTTGCAAGATCTAGAAGGATTTTGGGATTGAACTTCATCTCTTTCCCTCATTCGTATTTTGGAATTGATAATAAAATGCAATATTCGTAACTACTCTCAATTGATGCACAAATTAAAATCATTCACACCGATTCCTCTGATATAAAATTCATAAGGAAATCTCTTAAACACTGATTCCTCAGCTATTTAATAAATTACCCAGCGTTAAGAACGGATGTAATACGCAATCAATATATTGAAACCTATCCCTAGTATTCCAACATATCGACTATTTTCATCTAGGTCGAAAACTCAAAAATACTTTCCAGTTAAGTTTAAGAATCAAAATCGAGACTCTATTGATAAAAATAAAATCAAGCATTAAGCATAAGATGAAAATAACAATGTAGTAGAAACTGAATATTATATTTAAAATCACCAAAATACAAATGAGTTCAAGAAGTTACATTCAATCCAAAAGTTGCGGAACTTAGCTACTCATAGTAGCCATTACACTTCAAAGAAGAAAGATTGCCAAAAGAAGAGCAGGAATCCTCAGTAGTTCTTGTTCTTTTCCGCTCTCCAGTTCCTCCTAATCCAGATCCCGTCCAAAACCCTAAAAATCCCCTTTTAGACTTGGTTTTTGACCTAGGTTAAGTGGCTTTTCTTTTGGGCCTTTCTCTATTTTAAACTTTTCATTTCTTTGCCTCATGAATATCTCAATCTATCATTTTCTTCATTCTTTTATACCTGAAATTCATAAAAATTGAGATTAAATGATTTCCTTTAACTCATGACTCAAAACATAAATTTAAATCCAAAAACTCTAAAATTAGGAGTAATTACTATTTTAAATAACACTTAAATCCACAAGTACTCAATATTGCTCATGCATAAAAACACTCAAAATTGGTACTTATCAACTCCCCCCAACCTAGAATCTTGCTTGTCATCAAGCAAAGTAATTGGACTCACACAAAATATTTTTCAAAACAAAAACAACGGTTGCTCAAAAATCAGACCCATGGTTCAATCATCAGACAACATTCATTTTCAAAACAAGAATTCAATATAAGAGAGATCGGATATTCTAAGTCAAATTAAAGCAGGAACACGACACAATCAATCTACAAGAGAAACAACTCAAAAGAAAAAAAGACAAGATAATCTAATTGAGGAATTTCTCTCTTAATATCTCACAGGGTAGTGTCTCTCTCAACTTGCATTGACTCTGAACAAATCAAAGTTGCCTTTCATTTTTAGTCAAATCACAAACACACAATCAACATGGATCTTAAGGTCTTTTAAAGGTTGTAATGAGGTTGGGCTATCAAGAACATTGGTTTTTCAGATAACAAAATGCATACTTCAGACAAGGAGAACATATCTACAAATGAGACAAAATTTCCCTTAGAAAGAATTAATCTACCAACCCTTGATTTCATCCAACCATATTTTTTTTTTGTAATTCACTCTTTTGTTTATTTTCTTTTTCTTTTCTTTTCTTTTTTTTTGTGTAGAACAAAAGAGTGAATTATGTAACCCATTTCTTTACATAACCAACATCTCATAAGCTTAATCAACCCTTCCCATTATGAAAATTGCACCTATGTTCTCCTTCCTCAAGCATGATCTAAGGGTGCAAAATCAAATATCAATTGAAGGTTAGGGTGCAACAAAGAAAATTTCAGCTCAAAGGGTTATGAAAAGCATTGGTTATAAACTATACTTGGTTGGCTTTTTGGCTCTGGATTTAAATCTAAATACAAAAATACCTTAATCATCTCCAAGTTTTCATATGTGAGTAAAATAACACAAAAAAATCAGGCAACAACAACTTGATACATTACTCAGTGGAACTCTCAACTTTTAACTGTTTAAAGATTCACAACTCACTTGGCTAATTGGTTTTAATTCCTCAATTTTTATCAAGCCTTGTTCTAGTCATAACCCTGTTCAATTTTCATGCTTCAATGACCCACTCAACTTAACTCAAAAATTCTAATCTCCTAAAAATTTCCCAAATAATAAGCTGTCTGACTTAGAACAATCATGAGTCTAATTTCTACTCAACCACATAATTAAGCTAAGTACCACATATCAAACATAAAAATAGCAAATAAAAGTAAAAAATAAAAATAAAAATAAAAAATAAATACTGAATGGACAATCAATCACAAGTATACTATAATATTTAATTAAAGAGAAAAAAAAATATTTTATCAAGAATCTTCCCTAATAGTCCAATCAAAACCAGTGTCAATTCTGCATCCTGATGTTCTTCTATTGCAGCTGTGGTTGTGCCTGCTCCACCTCCCCCATGAAAATTAGGCATGTCCCTAGGCCATGCAACATAAGAGCTGAATTGGTTAGGTAAAAAAAATTAACACTAAAAAATACTTACCTCGAAGATTATACAGTGAAAATTCAAGATTGTAAAAGATTGAGCAAATGTGGCTCACAAGAGTGAGGGCAAGAAGGGAGTGAACCCTTTAGGATTCTACGTTTTTTTTTTTCTGCGAAAAATTTCGCCCGAGCGAGATCAGGCTCGCCGGGGCGAAAATACTCCAGTAGATATCCCTAATTTTCGCTCAAATGAGATATTCTTCGCCCGGGCTAGCTTCACGTCGTCAAGATCCTCGCCCAGGTGAGACCAATTTCGCCCGGGCGAAAATGCTCCAGTGGCCACCCTTAATTTTCGCTCTGGGCAACTCCTCTCTCGCCCAGGCGAGAGTTGCAGTTCACAATTTTTCTCATTTTTTCTCTGCAAAATTCGCCTAGGCGACTCCCGGCTCGCCCAAGCGAAAACATTCCTGCACCTATGAGATTCAGGATCTTTTAACTTCACTGCTCCATGAGTCCTTCTTTGTCTTTGGACACTGTTCTTGGGAATTTTCGTTGCCTTTCCAAACCTTTCCCAACATTTCTGCACTTCTCTTTCTTTCCCTTTATCTGTGTCATCAATGGCAAGAATTTTCATCAAATGATCAAATGCATGGATCCTCTTTTCCTGTTTAGCACAAACCTCATCTAAAACATTCACTCTAAAACATTCTTTTGCACCACTTGGATGTTTTATAGCTTCAAAGACATCAAAGCTCACCTCTTCCTCTTGTGCACACACCTTAAGTTTCCCTTTATCAACATCAATGATGACCTTGGCAATTTTCATGAATGGTCTTCCTAAAATCAGGGGAACTTCAGCATCCTCTTCCATGTCCATGACCACAAAGTCAACTGGGAATAGAAATTTGTCCACCTTCACTATCATGTCTTCAACAATTCCATAGGGATATTTTATAGACCTGTCAGCTAGCTGTAGAGTCATCCTTGTAGGTCTCACTTCAACATCTCCAATCTTCTTCAGCATAGAGAGAGGTATAAGATTGATGCTTGCTCCAAGATCCATTAAAGCTCTTTTAATCGTGAGATTTCCTATGGTGACAGGTAAGGTGAAGCTTCCCGGATCTCTAGATTTCTGTGGCAAGGATTTTTGAATGATGACACTGCACCCAGCTTCCAATTCAACTGTTTCCTGATCAGGAATTTTTCTCTTCTTTGTCAATAGCTCTTTCATGAACTTGGCATAAGTTGGCATTTGCTCCAGGGCTTCAGTGAATGGAATGTTAATTTGCAGCCTCTTCAGAATATCCATAAACCTTGAAAATTGCCTATCCTTGTCCTTCCTTGAAGGGGCATGTGGGTAAGGAATATCCCTCACAGGGGGACTTCTCATTTGACTCTCACCTTTTTTGTGTTTCTCACTCTTTTTCTCACTCCTTCCACTTTCTTCTCTACTCTTTTCTTTTTCTCCCTCACTCTCATTTTTCTCTTCTTCCACTCCAGTCTCTTCAACATTCAGGTTATCACCAATACCTTCTCCCACAACCTTTCCACTCCTTGTTGTAATTGACTTGCAGTACTCCCTTGGGTTGGTTTGGGTGTTGGTTGAGAATTGACTTCCTTGTTGATCTGCTAGTTGTTTGGCTAACTGGCCAACTTGTGTTTCAAGATTTCTGATAGAGGCCTTTGTATTCTTCTGATTAGCCATAGAGGCTTGCATGAATTTTTCCAGAGTATATTCCAACTTGGTTGTCCTATCTTGAGTTGAAGGGAATTGTTGTTGTTGGTAGGGAGTGTTGGATGGGCCAGCATTCTGTTTCCACCCAAAACCTTGACTTTGATTATTTTTCCACCACCCAAAGCCTTGACTTTGATTATTTCTCCACCCTTGAGATGCATTATTCTTATAATTTCCAGAAAAACCACATTGTCTACCTTGATTTCCCATATATTGAACCTTTTCTTGTGAAGGGTTGACTTGAAAATAGCATTGTCCGTTTGGGTGGTCACCTCTACAGAAGTTGCACTTCATCGTTTGGCCTTGATTGGTAGAGGACTGCACAGCCTGTAGTTGCTGAGTCAATTTTGATAATTGCTTTGTGATTGCCTCCATCTGCTGGGTCAAGATCTTATTCTGAGCTAAGAGTGCATCAGAGGTACTAAGATCAAGCATTCCCTTCTTTTGAACAACTTGCCTGTCATGTTGGGCCTGATAGTCTGTAGAAGCTAGAGCATCAATGATTCTTGTTGCTTGCTCTACATCCACATCCATCATGGTACCTC
>Ga0209700_104417_pt1 | contig 25353 bp, 6 predicted proteins | sample SiratroredBW_FD_187528 | JGI IMG/M metagenome (GOLD analysis project Ga0209700, IMG submission 187528) | Root nodule microbial communities of legume samples collected from California, USA - Siratro red BW (SPAdes) (version 2) | ecosystem: Host-associated > Plants > Roots > Nodule | place: USA...
AGGCTTAACAACAGGAATTAGCTTTGGAATTGGCTTAATTATGGGAATAGGTTTTGGGAAAAGACCTTTGAATTTTGCTTCTTCACTGGGAATTGGCTTTAAATCTGGAATTGGTTTTGGTGTGGGCCTAATGGAAATTGATTTTGGTACAGGCTTGTTAAAAAGTGGAATAGAAATAGGTTTAATAACAGGAACTGGCTTTGGAATAGGTTTAACAAATGGAATTGGTTTAGGAAGCAATCCTTTAAATTTTGATTCTTCATCATGTCCTTGTACATTTCCCTTTTCTAACTCTTCATTTACAACATTCTCGTCCTTGTTCAGTTCATTGCCTGCATAAAAAATGCAATAAAAATATAAGTTAACAGACACACTCAAACCCTAAATAGTCTTATATTATGTCATTTTATGAAATTAGTCCATCACAAGAAATACATATTAGTGTCTTACAAAAATTATACAGCTTTGTAAATGTAGTCATTAAAATAACACATATAAAATTGGTGTATTCAATGTGTGTGGAAGTTTATTGAAACAATATTAGTTAGTTTGAAGAAACTTATTACAGAAAAGAAAACCTCATATAAAAGCCTGAAAAGAAATAATGTGTAACTATTTGCATAGGCACAAACCTGAAATTTGAGTTGTGGCCAAAACAGAAGTAGCATAGCTGAAGGTGGCAAGGAGCAACAAGGGAACCCAGAAGCACAAAAGTGCATTGTGCAGAGTGGAACCCTTTCTCATTGCTAAAACAACTAAAGGAAGCTAAAAGAAGAAATATCTCTGAAGGGTTGAGTCATAGTTGCTGCATAATCACATTATTTATAGTACCTAGCTTGGTCATTGGTCTTACATGCTATGAAATACACTCCGAAATTTTAGATTTGGTTCAGGATTATAATGTGAGTGGTTGCAACTTTGACTTGTGTTTAGAGAGGTTTATTACAAGAGTTTAACACCGTTATTGTTGCTGTGGTAATGATGAGTGCTATATTCAATAAAATGAGTCTTCTGGGTAACTTGTTTCTTTCCTTTTGCGTGTTCAAAACTGCATAACTTATGAAGGTTCAATACAACATGACAAAGCAAATTTCATATATCTGTATACACTTTGTGTAATAATGTTATAGGAGCTTTTTAGTTCCTTTACTTATTTTGAATTTTTTTTTAACAGCGAAAAATAAAATTAATAGAACACTTAAAGGGTACTTCGACCCTAATACAGACAACACAAAACAAAAAAAAATATTTCTACCCTAAATCCAAATCCTACACACAAATATTCAACTAGAGTGAAAAACCTAAGTGTATACAACCCATTTAGCATATAAATAGAGATTTTATCTACCATTGTCAAAAACACACTACAACAAGAACACTCCAAAAATTATATAGATACAAGTAAAAAATAAGAGTGTCAAACAGCTAGCTACTCCTAAAGTATCTGAATTCTTTCAACCTTTCAAAAACACGTGAAAATCTTGCACCTCTTCCAAACGGATAACCTCGCAAATTCCTGAAGATGTAATCTGCCCCTTCTCCAAACAAAAATCCCTTATTAGGTCTTCTATTATACACCAGATAACCTCTATAAATAAAAACACCAATATCTTTCCTACGCATAGTCTACTAACTATCTATGATCTTTCCTAGGTACCATCACCGCCAACGTCTTACTAAATCTGTTTTAATAACTCAAATGGATTCATCAACCATTCTAAACTTATTTTTTTAAGTACTCAACCATTGTTCACTACATCACTTCCTTTATCATGCACTTCAACCATCTTAACTATATAAAACCAGTAACTTTAAGCAATTTTGTTGTGGTCAATTTCACAGTTAGCGCATGCACGTCGGAATTAGTTGTGAAAGTATAAGGCAAAAAGAAAAATACTAATTAAAGTTTTGTATATCAGTCAGCTTCAATTTATGGGTCTAAAACTATGCACAGAAATTAATAATAGATAAAACCATTTATTTTTCTATGCTAATAACGAAGTTATCTAAAAATATAAGATTAGTCAGGTTAAATATTTACAACTTTTGATAGTTCTTTTGTTTCACGATGATTTTGTTTTTAATCTTGTCTTATTCTTTTCAACGTTTCTAGTTTTGGCCTCATTAGAGTCTAACATGAATAACAAACGTAATTAATACAAATATATAGATGTCTTTAAAACTGTGGAATACAATGTCACCAACCTATATATATTTTACATAAACAAAAAATTTTAGACTAGCTCAACCTTATATCAAGCTAATACGTCAATTAATTGTTTAGGTTATATTTAAGAAGATAATAGTATTAAAATTTTAAAAAGTTCCTAATTTTTTAAAATATAATTCATATAAATAAAATTAATTATAATTTTTTAAATTTCTGATGTAATATATAAATTCTAGGTTTTTTTTTACAAATACGGCTCTTTCAGTTATATATTAGTTCTAAATTAGTAATATTTTTTAATTGTCTCACTTTTAGTTTTTATTATTAATTATGGTTGGTTTAATATTATAATTTTCTTTTGAACAGAAGAAAATATTATAATTAGTATAAATTGAGACAAAAACAAAATATTTTAAACTAAGATAATTATAATGTTTTTAAGTACATTCTTTAGTTAAGTAATATAATTGTTATTCCATATGAATAAGGTAAATTATATATGTTATTTTTAATTTTTATTTATTTAAAATAATTATATTTTACTTAAATCTTATAATTTATTTTCTATAAAATTTAATATTATAATATTGAATAACTTGAATATAAATGTTTAATTTATAATAATCAAAAAGCTTATCTCTAAAGAATTACTTATTTGAGAATAATAATTTAAATAAAATACATTTTAAAATTTTAGAATTAATAATTATAGTATATTAATTTTTTATTTATAAACAAGCTATTAAAATAATTTACTACAGGTAATTTTTATTTTATAATTATAACTGCATCGTTTTGTAGGTAAAGAATAGTTAGGGACAAAAATATATTAATATATTAAGAATAATCTTTTTTTACATTATTGGTTTCAAAATCTCCAGAAAAGAAGAATAATATTAATTTTTTAATATTGCTTGCAATTTTAAATATATTTTAAATAATAGTTATTTAAATATGAAATTTATGTTTGTGAAAAAGAAAAGATTTTTTAATAATTAAAAAGTTTCAATATTAAAATTAACCTATTTGATTATTATTTTTATTTTGAAATATTATCATTTAATTCAAACCCTAAATCAATTTCACAATTAAATTAATTCTAAAGGAGAATCCGAATCAAGCGAAGAAGTTCCAAAAAAACAATGACGTACTTCACAGCAACAAAATGGCTGAAAATCTAACTCGGATACCAATTGAAAGATTTATTTTTGAATATTTATTCAGCCCAATTGATACATGTCAAGTACAATTATACATACAATATTAGATCCAATACTTATTTGGAACTAAAGATGATGATGCCATTGTAATTTATTAGAGAAATTGGATTTCATTTATGTAATTGAGTAAGAACAAATCCTGAGAAAACACAACAGAGAAGAAAAGAGTATAGAAGGGTGTTTACTTAAATCAAAGTGTCAGGCAAGATATATAAAATTGCTCTATTTTTCTCTTTAATAAGATAGAAAAAAACTAACATGTTAACTGTAGGAACCTTTTGTATATAATTAAGATAGGATTCAGCTTACCCATTATCAGCCCGTCCATATTATATATAAATAATATTCACATCTCAAATCAATTATTATAATTATACACGTCCACAAAATTAATTTATCCAACATTATTATTTTTATTTTTGTTTAGCGAGTTCAATTGTCTTTGAAATTGTTATTGCTTCTGAATATGTATGACATATTATCTCTCCATTAAATTATTATAGCATCCTTAGGTGTTATTTTTTGGAGTTTGGATAGCTGTGTATGGAAGTATAATAACTATGACTGAATGCAGGTATTTTGATTCTAAAATAGCTAAAATTGAAAATTTTAATTAATGTCTTTTAATTTGATCAATCTTAAATTGATTATTGTTCCCTGACTAAACTACTTAATTGGTGGATTCTTGAAATAGTTAAAGAAATAGGTATTTTGCATGATGAACGGTAATTTTTTATTTTTTTTCTTAATATTTATGTATTCTACTCTTATAATACCTAAAGAAATATGAACGTGGAGGATATGGAGTCGCTGAAAAAGTGAGGAATAATTTGGAAACAAATATTGAAGATTCGGGAACCAACGGGAAGAAAGCACAGAATAAACAAGGAAAATGCATAATTAATTATATACAAATTTCATCATTTTACCTTTAATCAATTTGCTTCAATTAATTAACTACAGAAGAATAATTACACGTACTTTCTCTAGTTAATTAATTGTTTAGAAATTTATCTATGAATCTAAATTCGTGGGAAGATTAAAAAATACAGAAAAAAAGAATAAAATGAATTTATTTGAAAATTAAAATTAATTTATGTATAAACTAATCCGTAAAAATAATCTTGCATAACTTTTACAAATTTTTGTCTTTTATCTTATACGTAAGAATTTTTAGCTTATAAAAGTATTTATTTATTTATTTATTTTAAAAATTTTATAAAAATGTTTATCCAAACAGCTGTATATTTCTATTATTCAACGTTATTAATCAAACCTCCATGATGGCAAGTTATAGAGATATATAGTGCAAAAATTTATACCCAAACTTCATAAAGTGTTATTTGATTAATTATTTATTAGATAATTAGAGCTTGAGCAAAACTATATCTAAGATAATATTTTGGTGTAGTGCTTCTAGGAGAAAAAATGAATGATAGATGTTCGAAAAGATGGAGACAAATAAAATAATAATAATAGAAAAAAATATAAAATTAGACCTACAAAACTTTTATTTTCTATCGTTGATACTGATCAGTGTGCAATGGTTTCAAAATTCAATAAAAAAGTCAATTATCCCTTTTCATATAAATAAGTTAAAAATAAAAAAATTTATCATTAAATAAAAAATCACATTTACTTATAATAAAAATTCGTATATAATCAATAAAATCCGTAGATGATAAAAATATAGGTAATTTACCTATAGATATTAGATACATATCTTTTTATAAATAATCATATTTATAGGTAATTATATACAAATTTTTTTTATAAATAATAAATTCGTAAATAACGTTAAATTTACTTACATGATTTTATATATTAATTACGGATTTTAACAAAAAAAATTGTGTGAAATAAATTTATAGATAAAATTAATGTAAAATATAACTACTGATAATTTGTATGTAGTAATTTATAGTCAATTAAAAATTTCGTATACTCAAATTTACTGCCACCCCAAGACCTAATTTAGTGTTATTGCGTTATAATATTATAAGTATTCTAATGAAGATTTAATTTGTAGGATTTACTTTTTGTCTAAAAATAGTTATGTCTCTTCACACAAAATTACAATTAAATATTATCACCTCTTCGATATGTCAAATGGAAATAGTAAAATTAAATAAAAAATGAAAAATAAGTAACATTTCTTATTTTAACACAATATTGATAACTTCATTAAGTAAAAACATGTAGTACATATATATTAGGAATTCAGTACACAAGAGGGGTACCAAAGGAATATCCAAATCATGATTGAGGTTGAAGTTGAAGTGCATATGGTGTCTCTTTTATAAAAGCATTACAAAATGGAAGGGATATCCTTATATTTATGAAGGGGTAAAGTGTTATCATTTTAAGGAGTTGGAATTGGCTTGTTAATTGGCAAAGGTGGTAGAAATGGTTTCTTGAATTGGTGATGAAATGGTAGTTTATGAATAGACTTTTTGAAGAAGGGCTTTGGCTTTAAAAGTTCTTCAGACTCAACTGTAGGGACAGGCTTTTTCACAATAAATGGTTTTGGAATTGGCTTAATGATGGGAATTGGTTTTGGAACAGGTTTAAGAATAGGAATTGGCTTAACAATGGGAACTACTTCTGGGACAGGCTTAACAATAGGAATTGGCTTAACAATGGGAATTGGTTTTAGAACAGGTTTAAGAATAGGAATTGGCTTAACAATGGGAATTACTTTTGGGACAGGCTTAACAATTGGAATTGGTTTAACAATGGGAACTACTTTTGGGACAGGTTTAACAATAGGAATTGGCTTAACAATGGGAACTGGTTTTGGTATAGGCTTAAGAATGGGAATAGGTTTAACAATAGGAATTGGCTTGACAATGGGAATAGGCTTGACAATGGGAATAGGCTTAACAATGGGAATTGGCTTAACAATGGGAATAGGCTTAACAACAGGAATTAGCTTTGGAATTGGCTTAATTATGGGAATAGGTTTTGGGAAAATACCTTTGAATTTTACTTCTTCACTGGGAATTGGCTTTAAATCTGGAATTGGTTTTGGTGTGGGCTTAATGGAAATTGATTTTGGTTCAGGCTTGTTAAAAAGTGGAACAGGGATAGGTTTAATAACAGGAACTGGCTTTGGAATAGGTTTAACAAATGGAATTGGTTTAGGAAACAATCCCTTGAATTTTGATTCTTCATCATGTCCTTGTACATTTACTTTTTCTAACTCCTCATTTACAACCTTCCCATCCATGTTAACTTCATTTCCTACACAAGAAATGCAATAACATATAAGTTAATAACATATAGAGAATCACTAATGGTCTTACATTATGTCAATTTCTCAAAGTAAATTACATTCTATTGTCTTACAATTATAGTGTTTCGTTCATAAATGTAGTTATTAAAATGAATGACTCTGTCATTGATGAATAACAGAAACGAATACAAACCTGAAATTTGAGTAGTGGCAAAAGCAGAAGCTAAGTTGGCAAGGAGCAACAAGGGAAACCAGAAGCACAAGAGTGCACAGTACAGAGTAGAACACTTTCTCATGGTTAAAACAAGTAATGGAAGCTAAAAGGAGAAATGTCTGAAGGCTTGAGTCAAAAGTCGCTGCATAATCACATTATTTATAATGCCTAGATTAGAGTTTTTTTCATCAGCACCAAGAAGCTTGGCAGTGATTTGTCATTAGTCATTACATGCTTTGAAATGTACTCCGAAATTTTAGATTTTGTTTAGGATCATAATGTGGGCAGTTGCAACTTTGATTTTTGTTTAGAGGTCAATAATGTTATAACACCTTTTTTTTGGTGTGTTAATATGGATGCTCTCTTCAATAAATGAGCCTGAGAAAGATGTATAAAGAATAACAGTGTCACTTAAGTGGTGCTTGCATTGCTGCAATTGCACAACACACAGATTCCTTACCTTAGTATTTTTTTTGCTTTCAACCTTTCTGTCACTCTCCATTTCTCCTCTTCAAACACTCAAAGAAAAGAAGCACCTAATCTGGGAGGCTCATTTAATGGAGGGAGCATCCATGCCTTATCACAACAACAATAACAACGGTGTTAAACACTTTTGACCACTCTAAACATATGTCAAGTTGGAACAACCCACATAATAATCCCTAAACCAAATCTAAAATTTCTATGTATATTTCAAAACTTGTAATAATGACTTATAATAACCAATATTAGTCCCAATTCAAGGTAGATATTATAAATAATGAGAATATGGGAAAGGAGTTACTCAAGCCTTCAGATATTTCCCTTTTCAGCTTTCATTACTTGTTTTCCAAATGAGAAAGGGTTTCACTCTCCAATGCGCACTTCTGCGCTTCTTTCTTCCCTTCTTACTCCTTGCCACCTTCTCTTATGCTCTAGGTCTGTGCCTCATGCTGTTACTCACACATACATTATAATAATTTTGTTAGGATCATAGTTTAGGAAATATCATCATATGTTTTTGTGTTAGTCCTTATTACTTACTAAAATAGTATAATTGTTATATGCACTTTGTTATTTAATATGTACAGAAAGAACTACGCATAGACAAAGTTATCAATCTTTGACTTCATATATTTCTTCATTTCTTATGTAGGGAATGAAGTGAACACAGATGGGAAGGTTTCAAATGAAGAGTTTGCAAAATCAAGTATTGAAGGACATGATGAAGAAGCAAAATTCAAAGGTTTTATCCCAAAACCTATCCCAAAAGTAATTCCCATTGTTAAGCCAATCCCAAGAGTAATTCCTGTTATCAAGCCTATCCCAAAGGTAATTCCTATTGTTAAGCCAATCCCAAAAGTGATTCCTGTTGTGAAGCCAATTCCTGTCAAAGTATATAAGCCTATACCAAAACCAGTTCCCATTGTTAAGCCAATTCCTATTCTTAAACCAATTCCAAAGCCAATTCCTGTTGTTAAGGAAATACCAAAACCCTTTGTATTGAAAAAGCCCATCCCTAGTGTTAAACCCTAAACCCTAAACTACCCCTTATCCCAAATTCAAGATGCCACTTCTACCACCATTGCCAATTCCTACTCCATGAAATCATAACTACCTTCTCAAATTTTAAAGTTATTGGAGATACATATTCTACTACCTTTTATATATAGAGATACACCACGTTTCAATCTCAATAATGATTGCATAATCCTTTCGTACCCTTCTTGTGTACTGGATTGGAATATATGTAATTAGCATTTCTCCTTAATGAAGTTCTTAATATTACCTTCTGTAAGATTGATAAACAGTACTGAATTTTGTTTTCATTAAGTATTTTTTTTTTAATTGGTATTTGCATTTCACATTCATGGTCATATGATATTTAATTAAGGGTGATCACAAGTAATAGTTTTTCAGATCAACAAAAGAATATTATATTAGCATAAACAACTCTTGCCAAACTTAAAAAGAGTTAAAACTATAGCAAAACCTTCCACAAGCACTAATAGAGCATGTGGAAGAGCAAACATACTCAAATGTATCTAATGCCATTACTACATACATCTTTATTCAATATGAAAAATGTGACTCTTAAAATGAATGTGAAATTATACATGAATAGTAATGTCAATGTATGTGACTCAATTTAAGAATACAAAATACGCAGAATTAACCTAAAGTATTTTTGTCCACATTTTTGTTTAAGTATTTTAAGGGTTTGGATTCAACTTAATTAAATTCATTGTTATTTCAAGTTGAGTATTTTAATTTTTTTTAAACCTATGAACAAAACTCAATCTGTTGATATTCGTAATTTATTATTTAGATATACTTTATCAAAACAAAAATTAAGAAAAGTAGTGTGCATTATCGAGCATCATCCCCAGTCTCAATTTGTTATTCTCATTTGGGGTTCTTTAAATTTATTCTTTTCATATCTCAGTCTCATTGTCCAGACATTTGTTGTTTTTTTTCTGCTAAAGATGTTGGGTGGTAAAGCAGCTATATTTATGACATCATGCTTTCAACGCTTCAAGAGATGCAGTGACTTAAGCACATATTTATAAGACAATTTTCTGATTTTTATTATGGTTTTGTTACAATTTAATTAACTAGTTTGGGTGATGAGCATTTTGTTGATTGGATACAAAATATATTTTATATATATATATATATATATTTATTAAAAGAGACGACACATATTTAATGTAATCGGTATCTCTTTAATTGGAGATTAACATTTCCACGACAATCTTCAAAACAACACCATTGTGAACGATAGTCTAAGGTTTAAATTTTTAACATAGAGTTATTTTCGTCTTTTTAAGTCTTTTGTGGAGGTGTAGGCTTATATTATGGAGATACAGGAAGAAGGTGTCTCCCTATGATCCATTTGTTCCACAGGGACAAATCATGGCGGCAATTGCTTCCTGAATCCTTCATTTACTTGTTGCACTTCATCATATTTTTAAAATATCAAAACTACTTTTGGATTAGTTTTTGGAAAATATTTTTCAAAATATATTTTGAAATATAAAAATAATTTATAGAAAATATTTTTTGGAATACATTTTGGAAGGTAAAAAGCATTCTGGAAAATATTTTCCAGAACTCTAAAATACTTATGAAAAGCATTTTTCAAAAGTGTTTTCTACACTCCCAAAATATATTCTGAAAAATATTTTTTATAAGTCATTTTTACACTTCCAAAATGCATTTTGAAAAATATTTTCCAAAATTAACTAAAACTTTGAAAAAAATTAAATTCCAGAAAATGTTTTTCAAAATTTAAGAAAAACACTCCATCTTACCGTCACACCTCAACAACCATAAAATCCATCATACCCTTATAACACACTACATTCAAATTAAAACCACCCTAACATATCTTTCACTCCACCATTGTTCCACCGCCGCTCGTCTACCACTCTACTGTTACTTGTCCACCGTTGTGCAACGGTACCTCCACAACAGCTCCTTTCAGAGCACCTTTGCAACACCTCCGCAATACCTCCATAGCAGCAGCTCCTCTGCAACATCTCTTCCCCCTTTTGTCTTCAATCATAAAGATATCAAAGTCCTTTCACATATTTGATGGAATGCAGGAAGCAAATGTGGGGTGCAGGAAGCAATTGCCGGCCTATGTTGAGCACATTTAAACATTGGGCTAACTTTCGGCCCAGTCATTACCCAACTCCCTTTCGGTAGTTACTTCCTGGACTGTACAAAATTTTCACCTGCACTTTATTGTAACACAAAAGTCTAAACTATTCTTGTCTTTTAATAATGAGAACGTAGGATTTCTCCTGCGCATAGGTTTCTTCTTCTGTATTTCTTTGGTTTCACTTTTTATTCATTAGATTTTTACATTTTACCGCATTGTATAAATGTAGATGACCTTAATTAGAACTTTTTTCAGTATACGAGATTACTTATTAACAAACATCGGAATGGGTATTCGCCTTAATACACGCTATTCTAACTATTCAGAAGAGATTGATAAAATAATCGTTGATGATTTAGTCAATGTATTCCTTCACTGCATAGGCTAATTTTAAAATAAAAATCATAAGGAAATTTTTGGTATTTTCAAAAATTATATAATTATCTTATACTTTGTATTGAATTGTTAATCTTTATTCTTATTTCTACTGTAAGTTTTGAATTATTGTATTAATTGTTCCTATATTTTCTATTATGATTGTTTAAAATTTAGTATTAGAAGAACTGTTACATTATTTTTTTTTTATTATAATAGGATTAAAACATCCCTTAAATACTCTCATTAATTCTATTATTTTTTGCTGTTAAAAAAAAATGTTATAGTTTGTATAGTGACTGAAGTAACTGCCCTCCTTTTCTTCAAAAGTTTAAGGTGTCGAGAACACCACCATTGTCCCGTTGTGTGATGTTATTTTCTTAGCCTTGTGACAAATTTCTAAACTCGTATCATTGTCTACTTTATATTATTAAAAATATTCAGCATAGGAAAAATATTCATTATAACAATCATATTAATTATACAGTATGAGGCAAGCTAGTAATATATAAACTATTTCTTTACCATGAAATATCCCCAGCAAAATCATTTGGTTTGTTTTATTATTAAGATAATATTCACAAATTATGAATGGAAGAGAAGCATTCGGTGGACATTTTCATATTAATTTTCAATGGAAAGAATCTCTACCCCACTTCTCTTACAACCTTGATTTCTTTTTTTTCAAAGACAATGACCTTGGCCACCATTTTAGAATGTAGCAATGACATATCTAGCATTGCGTGCTGTTGATTTCATTCTGGTAATTATAGACCTATGTTTTTTTTCTTTTATGAGCAACACAAAATTTTATAAATATTTATAGACAGATAACATTAAGATTAGAGTGGTTTTAATCAACCTAGAACTATAAATACAAATATCATCCTATTAGATTATAACAAAAAACATACATTAACAATCCAACCTAAAACCTTTTAAATATCTCAGGAAGTGTAAAGAATTTTTTTGACAGAATAACTTAGATACATATCAACTCTACGGAAAATGACAGCTATATATAGTGTATTATTTATGAATTGAGGTATGCCACTTGTATAATTTTATTGGACGAAATTTGAATAAAAATAGTATAAAATAAAAAAAATTAATTCATTGAACTCAAGCATGTTTATATTAGTATTTTTGTTTGTTAAATACGTGCAACTAATTCCCATATGAAACATATTTCATGTTCTTATTATAAAAAAAAATTAATTAGATATATAGATGATAGTAGAAACTTTCTGTATAATTTGACCAAGAAATTCTTCTTCATTGATGCCATTATATATTTTATAAAAACTAATCAATCTCGTGCATTCAAAGATATTATGAATTATTACGCTTGTTTTCGATTTACATACTTGAGATACAGCTTAATTTCCTTACACAGATCAACACACATGTTTAGATAACTTTTATTTTCACCTTCAACATATCACAAATAAACCATTTGAATCCTCTACATTTTCAGAACGATTGAGAGAGTGAAGTTATAAATTAATCCAACCCTTAATAATTTAATTTTAGATAATAATTAAGCTAGTTTAATTTTAAAGTGTTAAGAGTATGGAGTACCCATGCTGCAATTTTCTAATGGCATGATCATGCTGAAAAGGGAGTGACAAAAAATATGAAAAGGAAATACAAACATTATTTAATTAAGCCAAAAATAGAGAAATGTTATTTCTATTCTTGGAATAATACACATAACTGATATACAACATTATTGAGACAAATGCATTAACTGAATACATTCCAACACAATGCACAAGATGGATAGGATAAGGTTTTTACAGAAACGCCATTGATTTCTTGAACATAATGGAAATAGAATGGATAACATTTTCTAACCATGATAGATTGAATAGAGATTCTATAATGAACTTATGGAGTTGGAATTGGCAAATTTTGGGGTGTGGTTTCTCAAATTTGGAGTGAAGTGGAAACTTAGGATTAGGGTTTTTGAAGAAAAGCTTTGCCATAAAAAAAAATATCACTATGGTTTCAAGGGAACGGTTTTGGAATAGGTTTGAAAACTGGAATTGGTTTAGGTATGGGTTTAAAAATAGGAATAGGTTTAACAAAAGGAACTGGTTTTGGTATAGGCTTGATAATAGGGAATGGTGTTGGAACTGGCTTAAAAACAGGAATTGGCTTATAAAAGGGTACTGGTTTTGGTACAGGCTTAAAAATTGGAATAGGCTTATAAATCGGAACCGGTTTTGGAATAGGCTTATAAATAGGAACAGGTTTATAAATAGGAACCGGTTTATAAATAGGAACTGGTTTTGGAATAGGCTTATAAACCGGAACTGGCTTATAAACTGGAACCGGCTTTGGAATTGGCTTATAAACTGGAACCGGTTTGGGAATTGGCTTATAAACCGGAACCGGTTTGGGAATTGGCTTATAAACTGGAACCGGCTTTGGAATTGGCTTATAAACCGGAACCGGTTTGGGAATTGGCTTATAAACTGGAACCGGTTTTGGAATTGGCTTATAAACTGGAACCGGCTTTGGAATTGGCTTATAAACCGGGACTGGTTTGGGATAAGGCTTATAAACCGGGACTGGTTTGGGATAAGGCTTATAAACTGGAATTGGTTTTACAAATGGAATTGGTTTTGGAACAGGTTTAAAGAATAATGGTTTATGATGGTGAAAAAACTTTTCCTCTTCATAGTGTTCATTGGTTGTTTTTGTCAGCTCTTCACTTGCAAGCTTCCCATTTGTGTTCACTTCATTCCCTGATAAGAAATGCAAGAGAACATGAGATACAAACAGGTATAATATCTAAAAAAAAAAAAAAAAAAAACAATTTAAAGTTCATATAGGTTCGTGGAAAACAGAATATATAAACTAGGGTTTTTATTATAAGGTAAAGTTGAGTACTAGCATTTTGTGAGTGCGCAATAAATAAATGAAATTTAATATTAAATATTTAATTGTTAATTATGAAAAATATATATTTCGTTCATTTGACATAATACTCAACTTGAAATTAAAATTAAGTAAAAGTGAATGAAGATATAAATAAAAATAAGTTAATATTCAGTGAAGAAAAAGTCTCATGTAATGAAAAAAAATAGAACGAATAAATAAATTTATAATACAAAATGAAAAAGATTACTACAAAAGTATATCGAGTACGATGAAGAGAGATAGAAGAAAGAAAAAAAAAAAATCTGTAAATTGTTTTAAAAGAAATTGTAGGTAGGAACAGTTTTTCTCTATATTCACATGCATGCCGGTGGAAAATTAAATTGAATGGTTCATGACAATAATGAATATAATATCTGTCAAAGACAAAATATTGAGTAATTTTAATTTTCATTGACTGAATAATGCAGATATAAAAACATCAATTACTTTGTAAAAAAAGTATTCAGTGAAAATGTAATATATCTAATCTCTACAGTATAAATTGCATATTAACATAATAATCTAATAATATAACCCTTTTTAATAGAACAAGACTTTCCATTTTGAATTTGCTAACCAGTAAGTACTGATTAACACTTGCCATACACAGAAAGTAGAAGGATTATCAGAAAATTTTAAAACCATTCATGAGAAAACTAAGAATAGATATTACTGATATAAAATGAATTACAAATTTATTACAGTGTCAACTATTATTGTTCTTATGATTATTGATGAAATATTATTACTCAAAATGATGAACCACAAACCTGAAACTTCAGTAGTTGCTGCAGCAGTAACAGCAAAACAGAAGGTGATAACAAGCAACAAGGGAACCCCAAAACGCAAAATTGCGTTTAGTGGAGTGGAATACATTCTCATCGAGCCAAACAACGTTTTGCCAATGAATGCTGAAAAGGGAAAAAAATGTGTGAAGGCTTGAGTTACACTTGCCCCATACCTGCATTATTTATAATACCTAGTTTGGTTTCACTCTGCATTAAATGATTATCATATTTACTGCTTTTTTTTATGTGTGATTAACATGGCACAATTACAATGCAAAGTTGTTGGTTTGACTTTATCCCTTTAGACAAGAACAAGAAAAAATGTGGTTGAGAAAGAAACCCTACTGAAGATGACTAATTAGGGTTCATCAAATACTAATAATCAATTATGTACAAATTACATTAATTGTACAAAAGAATTAACATGGTCTTTGGTGTGTGAATAAACTATAGTACTGTGAGATTTTAGATTTAGTTAGTGAACATTATTGGTGGTTGGGAGTGTGTTGAAGATTAGAGTTTAACACCGTTTTTGTAGCTGAGAATGTATGATCAGTGTTCACTATAATAAATGAGCCTCATAAATTAGGTTGGTTTTTTGTATTTGGGGTTTTAGAAGAATATTTTTGCATCAAGTTGTGAAGGTTGTGACATGCCAAATATCGTATCAATAATGTAATTTCTTAGCATGAAAAGAAAAAGGGAACAACATTGATATACGTCTTTTCTTGGTAATGAAATGGAGGACAATATTTATTATGAATTAATATATGTACCTTAAATAATAATGTTAATGTGACTATAAGTTGAAAAAAAAATCATTTATTTTCTTTACAAAAAGTAAATTTAATAAAATGACAAAAAGGTACAAATATTACCTCTTGTAATGTATATACAAGACCTATAAGACCTTCTATTAATAAACTATTTGTCCCTTTACGTAAGCTTTTTAATTATTTGCTGTATTAATGATTTTTAATAAAAATAATAAATACTGAAAATTAGATAATGTTTTTCACTCTCTTATTGGGATCGAGGAGTATGAGTAATAAGATATTACATAATCATTATCATCTATAAATATTGATTAATTAATTAGATTATTAACAACTAAGTAAAATGAGAGATGGTTAATTTTGAATAAATAAATAAATAAATAAATAAATAAATAAAATATAGTACAAATTATTCATAGATTTTTAAATATCAACGATTAGATTAACATTTTTTCAGAGAACTTTTATTAATTTAGAGAGTCTTGGAAATAGAAACTAAAAAAAAATATTGCACATATGAACACAAATATTGCAATTTTATTAGAAAATAACCTCTCTTCTTTCTCCCACCCTCCAGAATATTATATATCCTCTTTTGCGTTAAATTTATTTAGTTTTTCTATTTTTCATGTTTAGAGTGTTCATACGTATAACTGTTAAAAAATTAACCATTGAATTAGGTGATATTATCATTGCGATATTTATATCTAATTAAAGATTAGAAAAACATTCATAAAGTGTTAATTTTAAACTAATATTTATATACATATTTTAAAAAGTCAACAAATTTGAAGGATATCAAGTGAAATAAGTTTACCTTTTAATCTTAAACTAAGTAGATCAGTCTTTAATTTGAATGGAAATTAATTAAGAAGAGTTAATCACTAAATGTAGGAGCAAAATTTTATAGCGTGATTGTTTTTGGGTGAAGAAACACGCAGAAATACGTAAACCCAATTGAAGAAAAATTTGGGCGGAAAGTATATAATGGATTACGTTTATTAACTCGATTATATTTTAATGTAATATATTATGTCTTTAATATAATTACAACTTTATTATAATAAAATAAATTATTAAAATAAAATTTATTAATTTAAATTTTGATATTTTGTAAATTATTATATTTCTATTTTAAAATATAAATTTTTATTTGCTAAATTTTATAATAATATTTTATTTAATTTAAATTTATTTTAGTTTTAATTTATATTTTAAAATTTATTTTTATATCAAATTATTTTTAAAAAAATATTTTACAATTTTTTTTAAATATATACAAATTTTTGTCTATTACACCAATCAAATCAACTATAATATTTCCATTCATCTCCTCTTATTTTCTATTATATTTCTTTCAATTTAAACTATTTCATTTTTCATTTTATTTCTCTCCTTTTTTTTTCCTCTTCTAACTTTTCTACAATTCAAAGAAAACCGTAAAAGACACATTGGAGCCACCAATAATACCTTTCCTAAAAAAAATACATAAATGAATCTCAATATATAAAGAGATCAATCTTACCCTTGGAGCATGGTTTTAAATTGTGGTCCCCAACTTTTGTATTAAAAACAAAATATTTTAGATTTTAATATTATTTTTTTAATAAATGGGATGTCGTATGAATGAGTATGTCGGTAAATGGGAAGTTAAATTTTGTAAAAATGGGTACCATTAATTAAAATAATTTTAATTCTTTAAAGGTGTCAATCTCAATCACAAATTCCCATGTAGAATGATACAATATATACATAGGAAGAAGAAGAAAAGGAAAAACTTTACTCCTTTGATCCACTTTTGACTGTCAGGTGATAACTTCACCTATAAATGTAACATGGTCTTTCCACAAAGATAAGTTCAGAAAAAGTTGTTAGATTAGAGAAAAGTGGGAAGAAGTTGATGAACATAAATGAAGTCAAAAAGCATTTAGATTTGAGAGTGTGGTATGTAATAAAAGTGAGTACCTAAAAAGTAAGATGAGAGAAAGTAGGGACAAAGTTGAAGCATGTGCATTGTGAGAATTCCAGGCTGGGAAGAAAGTGATGTGTCATCTCTCTCACTTCAACTAGTTTTGATTCAACCAAAAACTGTATGGGAGGTGCACTTCATATCCAGTATTAATAATACCTAACCTTTTCATGATGATAAGCTTCACCATGGTTAGTTTGTAGGATCCATTTTTCATTTTATTAACCACACAAAATTAATAGATTGGACATTTTGTGTGTATTTTCTTTAAAGAATGTGTTATGATCATTGAGATTTATGATAATTCTAAGTAAGTTCAAATAAAAATCTTTTATTTGTTTTTTATTTTTCATAAATTACTTTATTTATAATTTTATTATTTTTCAGTTAACCATATTTAAGTATTAGATATTAAGATATTATTGTTTTGAGGGGTATATGCTTAACCAAATATTTAGATATTAGTTGTAAAAAATATTTAAGTTAAGTTACGAATAGTTAATATCGGATATCTCCGGATATGTATTTTGGATTGATTTTTATTTATTATTGTTGTTTGACCGATGAAGTTATTACACTCAATTTTTTTTAAAATAAGACTATTACTTAAATAAAGAGTTAGTAGACTTATATTACTTGACCTCAGTCCATTCTTGAATGAAATTATTATCTTTCGCACTTTTCTTTTTATTTGACAATCCCAGACTCAGGAGAGGACAAGGTGGAATAGGGTTTTTTTTTTATCCAAAAATTGTCTTTTATATATAACATGTTAATTTAATTTTTACAACAATTTTATTATTCTTGAATTGACTGTATTCACGTATAATTATGCTAATTAATAACATATTTACTAATTAACATGTCAACATATTCGATTTAAGAATAACTGTGAAAACTAAATTTACATATTTATTAAATTTGGATATAGAAACACCACAAATATTTTGAAGATGCTAATTTAATTTAATACAGATCAATTTTTGGGATAGTAAAACTTATTAACCTAAGTTAAAATTCGTAATCTCATGTATTCTGTTGAAAATCTCGTCACACGATCAATTCTAGGCATTTTTATATGCAAGTATTTGTAAACACACACACACACACATATATATATATATATATATATATATATATATATATATAAAAAAAAAGAAGTAGACGCATAATATTTCATAACAAAAGTATATACGTAATTTTATTTTATACGCTATTTTACATGCAAATATTTTCTATATATCAAACATTTACATAATGTTGCATGTGAAAAATATTTGAAATAAAACTCTTTCTTCTTTTTTTATTTTCTTCAAATATACTTCCAACGGATAAAGAAAATGTAATTCTTTTCATTACATGATTAAAGTGGGTTTTGTCACTTTTAATAAAGCAAATCTTTTATCATACTTGTACTGGGTGGATGTACCTAAAGAGATATGATACATGTAACCAATGTGTACACCAGTTTAAAATCATTATCTGACATTTTAATTAAATGAGATTTAAGATCGTTTATGAAGATAATATTTTTCATATTTTTGCCAGTGACTCATAATAATGTCACCTAATGGTGTTGTTGAGTTGGCCTACACACACTATTCGTACCTTGTAATTAAATAACAAAATGTAGCAAAATTTTTAAACTTTTTCCCCTCATTTCTTAGTAAACTTTGGAGAAATGGACATGCAAAAGAAATTTCAAAGATGGGACAGAGTCTATGAAGCATTCATTTCTACGAACCTAACAGAAAGAGACAATGATATGAACTCAGATTGGTGGATTTGAAAAAACAATTGGATCAAATGAATATATATATATATATATATATATATATATATGATAAAAGGATCTACGTTGTTTTAATTGCAGTTAATGGTTTTACAAGATATTTTGCCTGTGAAGGGTGTAAAAAAAGTTCTACGTTTTATGAATGGTCTCTGAAGTGTACATATATGTTTAATTTGTGTCAACTGATAACAAATATTGGTTATTTAGATAATGAGATTGCCCTAATAAGGCGTTTTTGAAATAATTGATTAAAAAATCTACTTGAATTGTTTAACGTAAATTAATGAAAAAAAAAAGTTATAATAAATATTTATAGATTTTGTAATCTAAAAATCTTTTTAAAATTATATTATTTGAAATAATGTTTTGAATTGTATAATTTAAAATACAATTTATTTTCAGATTTTTCTATTATAAATTTAAAATATATAATCTATTTTTATAACTTTTTGGATTGATTGATGGTAATATTTGTCAAATTAAATAATTTAAAAACGTTGGGAATCAACCGACCATAAGGGGTATTTTTGAATTTTTCTTTTTCATCCAAGGGTGTCTCTTTTTGCACCCCTGTAACCTCCATTTGCACCCCATATCACTTTTCTCTCCTATTCCTTCATCCCTTGCATTTCAATTTTTTTGGGTTGTGCAATACTCCAATTTTTATTTTTTTTTAGGAATTTCTCAAATTGTGTAATTTGGAAATGACATTTTTTTAAGAAGTTTGGTTTCTAAATTAAAATCTATTCTGAATTGGAAAATCTAGAAATGATTCTTAAATTGCACAGTCTAAAAGTTAAAACTGATTTTAAAAATTATATTTTGAATTATGTAACTTTGAAATTAATTTTAACTTTTAAATTTTATTTTTTTATCAGAAAAAACTTTTAAATTGTATAATATAAAAGTTAATTTTACGTTCTAAATTATACTTTTTAGAACGTCTTTCAATCGCATAATTTAGAACTTCTTCTGATTGTACAATCTATAATGAACTCTCGTCCAAAAATCTCAGAAAAAAATAAAAACTCAAACAAGTACTCATCTTCTAGCTTAATTATCTTAATAATGTGTTAAAATCTACCTCTCTACACATCTATCTCCTTGTGAGCTCTCAACATCCACCGCAACATCTACCTACTTACTGCATTGGCGTATAATAGAAGAAGCCTAATTTTGGTATTTTGAATTTTACGAGGATGCAGATGGAAGTTGTGGGGTGCAAAACTAAACACCCTTAATCCAATAATGTTGTTTGTAAGTTTACTTACCCATTGGGCCTTGGACTTCTGGACTTTCGCACTTTTCGCACTTTTCGCACTATGGGTTACTCTTTGTTATAGTAGAACAAGAGAAAGTTTTGCCAGGGGAAAACTATAACTATATGTATTTAATTTCTATATTATATAGTACAATAATATAACAGTCATTTAATAATTTAATTACATATGTCAAAGTTCAAGTATTGTGAAGTTTTGACAAAGACATTACTTTTGGTGAGTGCATTTTTAAGACTTATTCAAGAGTTATATCAATTGTAATTTGGTCTGTTTTCTATATCTCTTCACTAGATATTTGTGTGTGTGCTTGTTTAACATGATGAGTTAAATGAGTGAAAACTTATTATATTGCAAAAATTAAGAAAGCTTAGAGAAAATTATTTCAGTTATGAGACCATATGACTGCAACCATGATAACAACTGCTATCTTATTCACCATACAAATCTGGACAAGACAAAACAACAATTAATATACACAGAATCAAGTCAGAATAGCAACTAAATTGTTTCAGTTTCAATCTTGTGTTCTGATCCTTTTTGAAACAGAAAAGATCAACAAAGATTACAAAGTCTAGATCATCAAATGCAGATACAAGCAATTATAGAATGCCCTGAGAGAGGTGGTTTTTGGTGGTTATAATGTATCATTCTCCTTCTGGACCTCTCCCTAACAAAGTCATCAGAAAATCTTTGTAGTCTCCTGAGGTATCCCCTATAACATCATCATCAAGACTGGACTTGAACATTTCAGCATATTTGAATCTGACTTTCAAGAGGTCAACTTCAGCTCGAGTTACTATAGCTCTGTTGAGTGAATCTTCATCGGTTCCAAGACCAACAATAGAATCTCTTATAACCTTTTAGGTGTATAAAAGCCAAAAAAAAAAATGAGATTAGAATCAATTGATGCATTTCAGTATTCTCAAAAGTAAAGTCTTGATGCAGATAATTGTCTAAGAATTTTAGAAGTTACTCATATACTATTGAAAGGTCTTATTTTGTGACGTAGAATCTCTAACATATTCGCTGAGACTTTGATATACCTTAAGAAGTAAGTTTAAGTCTAACTTATCCTTACAAAATCGTCAAACTGCCTTTTAAAGTAAGGTTTGCATTCATTTATAAACTATTGGAAAACCTATTTCTAGTCGATATGAAATCTCCAACAGTTCAGATTACAGATAAACTTGAACTTGGCTTTGAAAATTAAACACTAGCAATGCAAAGTGGCTGAGCAGAAAAATATAGCTAGTATCTGGTCTACTTGATCACCAGATTCTAATGAATTGACACCCTTTTGTGGTAAAGCTTTAGCATTTGAAGTTTACAGATAATAATGTATTAATTTGGTAAGTCACTGCTTCAGTATAGCGTTTACCTTTGCAAAATGTTTCTCAGGGCTTTCTATACACAATATTACCAGCTGTAAGAGAGTTTCCAAATCACCATTGCCACAAGATTTTATGCCCTGTCAAAAAATAATCCAAACTCCTTATGGATGCATAAATAATCATGTGAGTGGAAATCTGATCCACTATCAGTGAAATTTTCTAAACTATTGATTACCAAGATACTGTCATGTCATTGTAGTAACTAATGCTTTTCACTTAAGGTGAAAAAAGTTACTTATTTCAACAAGTGAAAAGATAAATCAGTTGCAATGTTAGTGGATCAAAATTAAAATATTGAACCTCAAATTTTAAACCAAAACCTGTTCCAATGTATTCCCGTAGAGGTTGTTGCAGCATGCAAAAGTTTCCCGGAGCTGGAAAAGATTCCTGGTGCTAAGTGTCCACACAATATGATCTTCATCCAATTTTTTGCTGTTGATAGCTTCATGCAGTTTTGCTGCCTCTGACTTGGCAACATCCAAATTTACTGCAGCTTTATCATATCTATATGAGCTTACCAGGCTCACCAAAAGCTGTAGAACATTATTATGCAGATCACTTTTTCAGAGGAAACAAACCATTGAACAAACTGGAAATCAAATGTGATAGTGAGTCATTAATAAGAAACATCCCTTAACAATGAATTAACCAAGTTCTTCTATAATATATCTTTTCACTCGTTTTATTTCCTGTTACTATAAAACATTTCCCTTTTTCATAATCATCCACTTAAATGAGGTTGAACATAAGAAACCTTGAACCTTAAATCCTTTGTCTAAGAATTAGAGAATATTTCTTGCACATTTACCAAACAAATAGCTACTTCTTATCAGAGGCTAACTTGAGCCTCACTAGTCAAACTCTGGTAAATTATGTAATGGGAAAATCTGAAAGAGAGAACATCTGGGAGATCAAACAAGAATCAAACCTAACGAGACCATACAAGAAAATAACACCACCTTCGATCCAAAACCTTAAAACGTTAGGTTTTTGGATTTTCTTCCTTATATATTACTTAACTTTCTCATTTCTATTTAACGTGCGACTAGACGAACACTTGAATACGTAACTATAACCATGTTCTTACCTTTCGGAGAGGTGGAGCAACATTGACAATAATGTCTTCCTCGAGTGAAGTATCAAAGAGAGAGCAATAAGCCTGCCTCACAGCCACCAAATGGTTAGGAGTTGATGCACATGTTATTTCAACCAGAACCTGAAGGTGTTTGATGCCCTTTTTCTTAGCTTTCAATGCTTGGTTTGCTAGTCTTGCGTGCCTTTCTGAAGGATCATAAGTCCAGAGAATAATAGCATTCTGTCATGTCATGCATCACAAGTGTCAGTCATATAGATCACATGATTCCTTAAACAATGACATGATTTGGGAATACTTAAAAAATTGAAACAAGGCATTCAGGTAATCAAGAAATTTACAAATGTAAAAAATGCAATCCAATTCAGTTGAATTCTATCACATATGCCAATAAAACATTATGATGAAGAACTATTTTGTTAAAACCAAAACTAAAAATAGGAAGCCAACCAAGTGTAGCAACCATGACATACTCTAAAATCACCAGACAATTCTGAATTGAGACGATCGATCAGTGATTCATTGTAAAGCTGCTTATAAGTTTCTCCAATTTCCTTCCTTTGCTGAGCATTCCTGTGTCCCAATACCAGTATCACTGCTTTCTCATCTGTCCCAAATCCTACACCAAATTTCCCATAATCATCATAAACCGTCTAATGCCATAAATTCACACAAATTTACCATAAACCAAGAACAAAAATAGGACTAAATAACAAGCAAAAGCATTGACAATACCTCCAATGCCCCATTAACCAATTTCTCATCAATACTAAAAAAGCATAAAACTTTGTCATAAACTCAAACATTTCACTCCATTGGGGCGATAAAAAAACCAAAGAACCTTACACAATTGCAGACAAAATCATGTCTGTGGAAAACCCATCGGCCCAAAAATTAAAAAGCTATAAAATTTCAGTTTTTTTTAACACAATTCTGCTTCCTAAATTCTGGCATCACCTAGATCATGACAAAATTCAGTTTTTCAAATTTCTTCAGCTTTAACACTTGTTTTTTTTTTTCTTTTTTATGTTTTGAGACAGAGAGGAACCTTGGAAAGCCTTTCTGAGTCTTTCACTGTCTTGGGTAGGAGAAGGAACAAGCTCTGGCACTTTCAATGAAGCCATTTCCCTGAGACAATGAAGGTGAATTTCTCAGTGCCAGCAACAAATCCACGTTAAAAGAAACAGTTCACACGTGTTTTTTGAATGTTTCAGTTCTTATTCCCTCCTCAAAGCTTGCTAAAGTTAAGATTCCGATTTACCATTTTGCCCCTGCCATTGCACTGTTTTCAACTTGGGAAATTCCTACTAAAGTCCTTTGTGTTTATGAAATTGTATTCAGCACCTTAATTCTCTCTAATTGCTGGGTAGCACACCACAATTTTTACTTATTTATTTTTTGGACCCGAGAAAGTTTTCTAGGGTTTAGTTCTAGAAACTGATCAATTTGTTTTAATTATGCCATGTTACTTGTAAGTGGCGTTTTATTGATGTTTCATTTTTAAGGATTCCCTTTCAACAATGTTATAATGAAACATGTTACTATTAAATATATTCAAAAATTATGTTTGATTAATTTAAAAAATAAAATATCTTTTTTTTTGTTTTCATTATTTTTACATTTAAAAATACTAAATGGGTTTATTTTTCGTTTAAGTAATGAGATATTTTTAGAAAAATATTCAAAAATTCAATTGAGCATATTATATTCTAAGACAATGCTTGATAATAAATAATTTTGATAAAGACTTTAACCTAGACTAATTTAAAAATATGTAATAAAAAAACCTTTTTTATGCTTAATTTACATCGCTAGCAATTATTGATGGGTTTTGACTTCTAGCCATGATAGCGATTTACTTTAATAATTGACGTCTTCTTTATCTATGAATAAAATCAAATAAAATAAAAGTTTCATTCATAATCATGACACTTGCCATCAACCAAAACTTGACACATTGCTCACAGTTCACAAAAATCTTAACAACCACATATGAAAGATAGCTGTAATATAATGACAGCAAAATAATATAATACAAAACCTAGTACTCTTTGTTAAAAAGTGAAATAGTATTTCTTTTATCTTTGAAAATCATCTACCTTGTATTCCAGTTATAAATAATAATTTTAAATTATATGAACATTTATTTTATAATGTATATATATATATATATATATATATATATATATATATATATATATATATATATATATATATATATATATATATATAAATTAGCTTCAAATAATCATGTTATATACAATTGGTTCCCTAGAATTAAAATTAAATTAATTCAGTTTCTTTTTAAATCCAATCTTAAGGATAAAAATAAAGCTAGAGCTTTATACTGTTGATTATTTGTATATAACTTTGACAACAAAATTATAGTAACTAAACAATATTCTATATATATATATATATATATATATATATATATATATATATATATATATATATATATATATATATATATATA
>Ga0209700_104418_pt1 | contig 25348 bp, 13 predicted proteins | sample SiratroredBW_FD_187528 | JGI IMG/M metagenome (GOLD analysis project Ga0209700, IMG submission 187528) | Root nodule microbial communities of legume samples collected from California, USA - Siratro red BW (SPAdes) (version 2) | ecosystem: Host-associated > Plants > Roots > Nodule | place: USA...
TTTTTTTTTTTTTTTTATATAAATATATATATATATATATATATATATATATATATATATATATATATATATATATATATATATATATATATATATAAAGTGGATAATTTCAAACCTAAATTTAGTTTTTCATTTTTTTTTAAATGAGCACACTTCATTTATGAGGTTTATAGGCTCTATAACATTTTAGATTCAAATCAAATTTATAGCAATAGATATGAATTTCATGATGATCATATTTTCATAGGTAAAAGTTATTTTTTTCAAGCTTAAACTTGAGTAGAGAGGGATGCAATCCTAGCTATAGGAGAGAGTTATGTGGCTTTGAGGAATCAAATTTGGCAGCTTCACTTCTTATTTATGCATATGTCTACCACATCTTTTAGAAGATATTTTCTAGAATTACATAGTATTTATTTGCTATTTGTCTACCTAGTTTGATAATTAATCTAATTGCTTCAAATTGCAAGGTACTTTTGAACTAATTAGGCACCTCTTTTATTGTGTTTGCACACATGTGGTTGTGGGTTTAGAGTTCTAATCCCAAAAGTTCTACATTAGAAGCTTCTTGGGACCAATATAAGTATATGTTTTGGACCTTTTCCATAATGTTATCATCACTAAGTGCCTTTTTAGAAGGGGCATAGAAGGTTACATTTTAGATTATTAGGTTAAATTAAATAAAGTAAAGGTGTTTTGTTTTTCTTGATTTGAATCCTGCCACGACCACACCTTTTTGTGAATTTAAGAAACTTTTGCCATTAGTTTTATTATTTTGAACTTTTTTCTTTGCCGTGGGTGTTTCTTTTGTCTCGAATTTGTGGGCACTATCAATTAAAGATCCTTTATTAGTGGGTGGAATTTATTTGTTACTAGATGTCACTTTTTTTAATTGAATTAAAGAATATAAATAAAATAATACAAGAATTAAACTCATTTAAGTGTCTTACTTAATATAAGAATTTTATTGATTAGTCTAACAAAGTCAAACATAATTTATAGATGATTGAATTTTGGAACATGCTATGACGAATTTGATTCTTAATTATGTATATGAAAGAATTAGATTTTATTGAGAAGTACTTCAATTTTTACACCAATTAACTTTCGACGATTTGTTGATATATATTCTTTGTGTTTCATTGTAAAAAGATATCTACTTAAAAAAACGGAAAAGAGATTATAAAAATCAATAAGAACTTCCCGAAATTGATCAATTAAGGTTTACTTATGCTCAAATCTATTTTACTTTTAAAATACACACACACACACACACACATATATATATATATATATATATATATATATATATATATATATATATATATATATATATATATATATATATATATATATATATATATATATAAAATTTATATTAGATAGTTAACAGTTAAAATATAATATTATAAATTATTCAGTTTACTTTTAAATATTTTCCCACAAAATAGTGATAAAAAAATATCATTATCACCACATTAAAATAAAATTATTGAACAATAAACAAAAAAACTAAAGTTTGATCATATTTATAATTGTTGGTTTGCTTTCAAATATTTTAAAACAATATCTAATGTCAATAATGTTAGTAAGATTCTATTAATATTCATCTTATATAATAAATTTCATATTTTAATTACTAAATTGTCAAAATTAAATCCATGTTAAGTATTTTTGAATTGTATAAATGTTACTTTTATATGAGACATATAGATACAAATAAAATAAAGATAAATGTTAAATATATAGAAGTTAACGATTTTAAAATTGTATAATTCATAAGTGAGTTAATTAAATTTAAACTTATAATCCATTTTTTAATTGCTTATGCAAGTCATGTTCAGTTTCCTATTAATTTCACCCGGTCATACATTGTGGGCTATATATGTGGATATATAATTAATAGTTATTAGCATACTATATAGCTTAATTAATACAATACCTTCTATATAGTGTAATATAGACTAATTAATATTGGCCATAGACTAATTAATATTGGCCATAGAAGAATAGTATCTCTATGCGACTAAACCGTTTAAAATTAATTGGATTAGCAAATTTGGTAACTAATTTCATATAATATAAATTTTAATAAAGTATGCGTGCATATGAAAATATTTTATATACATAATTTCTAAAACATACGCATTTAACAAGTAAAATTATTGAATCACATAATACCATCATAATAACTATATTAAATAAAATAATATACTTACACAAATATAAATATAATTAGTCAATGATTACGTATATATACTAGAATATGTAATAAATACATATTATTTGTAAGGAAATATCCTTGATCAATTTATAAATAGTTTCATATCCATACAATTCACAAATCTTAAGTTCTTTAGTAGTAATCCTAAGTTCTTTAGTAGTACTCATGGCTCTTAATCTTCTAAAATTTTCAATCTTACTTTTTCTATTCTTTGTAGTAAAACCATCTCCAATTGTTGAGCCAAGAAGCATAAAAGCTATAAAGTATTCATTTACCAAAACTCTCGAGAACCTAAGAGGAATCAAAAGGGGACAAAGAGTTAGAGGAATGATAGAACTCAAAAGCTACCTCAAAAGATTTGGCTACCTAAACAATTATTCACACAACAACCACTTTGATGAAAGCGTAGAGATTGCTCTTAAAGAGTATCAAGTGTTTCATCACCTACGTGCCACAGGTCACATGGATGTCGAAACCATAAGAAAGATGAGCCTCCCACGTTGTGGAGTACCTGATTTTGTCACCCCACATGACAATCTTAAAGAGTTGGAGATTCTTGCGAACTATAGCTTCTTTCAAGGGTCACCAAAATGGGAAGAGTCAAAGAGAGCATTAACTTACAAGTTTGTGTCAAGTGCTAACGTTTTTAGAATGGATCTTGTAAGGTATGCAGTGAAGAATGCCTTTCAAAGTTGGTCAAAAGTGAGTGACTTCACTTTCACCGAAATTCCATTTGAGAATAACATTTATTCTTACTTTAATCTTAACCCTAATATAGTCATAGGATTTCATCGTCGAAAACATGGAGATGGACACCCATTTGATGGGCCAGGTCGGGTTTTGGCCCATACTTTTGCACCACAGGATGGGAGGTTACACTTTGACGCTGATGAGTCATGGAGCACTGACCCAGGTGGTCAGAGTATTGGGTCAGGTGAGGGTGTAAGTTGGGATTGGGTTTGGGTTTGGGGTCAAGGTTGGAGAAGGAGACTGCCTCCAAGGTCAAGAAATAGGGAAATTGATTTAGAAACTGTGACTTTGCATGAAGTAGGTCATCTTTTAGGACTTGGACATAGTAATGTTCCAGGCTCAGTCATGTATCCTAGTTATGAAGGGGTAAGGAGAAATTTAAGTCAAGATGATAAAGATGGTATAACAGCTCTATATGGTTATCAAAATAAAACTTGATATTGATATATTGTTAGCATTTGATGAATAGTATGGAAGTGTTGTCAAATATATGATATGTTGGTTAGTTGTTAATTTGATGGTGATTTGTGTAACACCATAACATTTTTTTTATGAAAAGTGATGGAAATCATTGACACAATAATTTAACACTAAAAAAAACAAATAAAAGAGATACGAAATTTGGTTTTTTAATCAATAAAAGATAAAATAACCATTTTTTGTCATTTGTTTTGCTAAAAGCTTATGCTAGTATTTATAAACAAAAATGAATTCTTCAAGATCAGAATGAAGGTGAGTTGGTGATTTTTAAATAAATTTATCAATTTGTAGATTCTAAAAGTTTTCCTTTAAACATTTCATTAAGGAGTTTGAATTTTTGTAAAATAAAGAAACATTACAAGAGAGAATGAGAAAAAAAAAAAAAGATTGGTTAGAAGATTTTAGACTTGTTCCATTCAACCGATTCTATATCTAATATATTTTTTTTACAAGAATTAAAATGCATAATAAATGTAAGCATAAGAGGGTATCTCAACCTTTAACACAAAATAGAGGACGAGTTCTTCCTGCACCCTAATATGTTCTTCCTGCATCTTAATAAAAAATTTTGATACCATAATTGTCCTTATATGAGAACCGGATGACACCCCATCCGGTTGTCATTTTTTTTCAAATGACAACCGGATAGTCTGCTCATCCGGTTGTTAATTTTTTTTCAAATGAGAACAGGATGACACTCCATCTTGGTTGTCATTTGAAAAAAAATTGACAACCGGATGAGCAGGTCATCCGGTTGTCATTTTTCTTCAAATGACAACCGGATGGCCTGCTCATCCGGTTATTAATTTTTTTTCAAATGACAACCGGATTGGAGTGCCATCCGATTCTCATATAAGGGCAATTGTGATATTAAATTTTTTTTATTAAAGTGCAGAAAGAACGTATTAAGGTGCAGGAAGAACTCGTCAAAACAGAGAACCAAGTCCTATCCAATGTAACCCCTTAGTCCCGGAGGAGTTAAAACCTGTCCAACAATAAAAAGACACAATTCTTCATCTGTCCAAATATAATGGTAGTGTCAATATTGGCCTGGACTTAAAAAAAACATACACAGGTCTCCTGAAAATTTGCTAAGATTCGTGTGCTAATCTCTTTATATTTGTATTCCTAAAAACCACCAAAGCCATATAAAAAACTGTGGATCACAAAATAATACGTATAAACCAGAATTCACGTTAAGTTTGCTGACTGTGAAGCACAACCCATCAAACATTTAACCTTAGTGATTATTTTCATTATCTTGAAAATGTTCATATTACAATGACACTTCACATATGACAATGCTATCACACTTCAAGATTTGCTATGAATTGGATTTAGCTTACCTTGCAACCAACTATACATCTAGCAAAGATTTGTCTGTTTAAAAAAAAAAAAAACTAAAAAAGTTCACAATTCCCTCGGAGTCAGAAATAACAAGTGGAGCGTATGTCTGTACACAATGCTTTATTAGAATTCACAGGTAAAAAGAAAATGTAGAACAGATTCAATCGTGCTTTGTAATATACAAGTGAAACTCTATTCAGTTGAACAAAGAAAACAATGTTCAAATGATTTGGCATGTTTTCTTCATATAACAATAACTAATAATATCCTGGAAAATGATGAATAAACATCGCTACAAGGTAATATGAGTAATTTGGTCATTGACTAAAAATATGTACCTTGAAACCTAGCTTTTCTTTCAAAATTTCAGTAACTAGAAAATGATGACGAAGGAATTTATTTCCATTCCGGGTGAATATGAGACCATAATGCCCCTTAGTTGTGCAGTCCACATTAGGATTATGGATTTAAGATTTAGGGTTTGCATATAGTAATTAGGAGTAGTAATTGCGTTTGCCCAATAGATGGGCTTAGACCTTCTGTTTTTCTGTATGGAGAGCTTATGCTAGTTGGTTTTTGGTAGGAAAGATATTGGTTAATTAATAATTATGCATGTAGAGCCAAGCGATGGTTATATATTTTTTTTCTTTTGTTGGGGAGGGTATTATTCTATACAAAGATTTATCCTTGTCACTCTTGTTTTCCCTTTAATTTTTGACATAGTAACTTTAAGAAATGTTAGATGATCCCCGTCTCTGTTATGTAAGTGTATAAGTTTTTTGTGTCTTTTTAGTGTTTTCTTCTTTCTGGTTTTTTGGTTGTTCTTTTCCAGTTCTTAGTCATGTTTTTCTATTCTGTTGAGTAGAGTATTTTTTTGTTTGAGTTTTTGGTTTGGTATTTAGGACACTTAATCTTGGACATGATGTATTGTACAAGGGTTGGAACATCTCTTAAGATTCAAACATTGTTTGTTGTTAAAAAAAAAAAAGATTCAAACATCTTTAAAATGTTTTATGTTATTTATTTTATTATTGTTGATAAAAAAATACTATATTATTTCCCTCTTAGACACTTTTCAATCTACCTCCATCTCCAACAAAATGCTGGGCATACACAACAACATTGTTCTTGAAGTACCAACTAGATGTTTGAAAATGATTTTGATGAGATATATTGTTCTTAACAAGGTATTGAGTTTCAACAATATTGTTCATGTATTCTCTTTGAATTTTTCTGTAAGATATAAATGTATTTAAATTTCTGTAAGATATATTTCTACAACATGTACATTAAGTTTTAATATTGAAGATAACTTCAATTATTCACATATATTAATTATCAGGACAAGAAAACTGTGTGTAAGGTTGCAAGGTGATTAGTTCTTCTTCGAGGTTAGTCTTTCCACAACTTCATAATATATGTTATTTATTTATATATGTTTTAATTTGAAGTTTAATTCTGCTTTAGACGGTGTATATATAAAAACTTGCAGAGGAATAAACGCAGATTACCTCATACTGATGATTTTTAGTATAATAGAAATTTATTAAATAAATATAAAATAGCTATCATTTAGTTAACAGTAGTTTGTGATAAGATAATAATACCTACTTGGATCCTTGTTGCAGTTAAATTTTTTCAATCATTAATTGTGGTTTAGGCCATTGTTTATAGAGTAATCAGTTTTTTCACTCTGTAACTGTCATGATTTTTTGTGATGAAAAATCTATTCTAGTGTACCAAACACACAAACAACTCAAATTAAATAGGTGATTACAAAACTCAGGTAATTTGTCCATCTAGATCTAAGAATGTTGTTGCAATTTGGCAACCGTAAATGTAACCCAAAACCAAAAAAATCAATTCAAATTTGAGTTAATTAATTATATAAAACAATTATACCCGATGACGAATATTTAGATCACATTTATATTTTAATTAGAAACTTTTTAAAATAATGATATAAGAACTTCAACAAAGAACAGCAAACAACAAAAAAAAATCATGAAACATAGTGGAGGGTTAATTAACTTGTTTTAGTGGAACCCTTTCAATTTTACCGGCTGTTCAATTATGCCTGAGTAGAGATAAATTGAAAAGGCTGTAATATTGGAAAAGGTTTCCTATTGCCTTCGCGGTTATTCAAAATATAATCTTGATAATTTTTTGAAATTAAACTTCATTAGACATAGAAACTAAAGAAGGAAAATGACTTGTAATTACTTGTATTTCCTGGAAAAGAGATTTGATCCAAATTGTGGTTACATAATATTGTAGTCTTTAAGAATGGTTCGCAATGAAAGAACGGTTACCTTCGCTTAATCTGATAAAGGATTTAGGCTTCGGCATGATGTTATTAGAGCCATATTATGTTTTCAGGATTCTGGTTTTATTCCTAGAGATATAATGCCACTTGCCTTATTGACAATAAATGGATAAGATGGATCAGGGTTGCTTTAATTTAGAGGAGTTTTTCAAAATTTAAACTAATAAAATCTTATTTAAGATTAATAATATCTCAATAAAGATTAAACAGATTAGCTTTATTGTTTATTGAAAAAGATTTTTTAAATGAAATTAATTATGATAATTTAATAAATAATTTTGCATTAAAAAAGCTCCAAAATAAATTTTAGATAAAAATATCATAATTTTAATTATTTTATTAATTTAAAAAAAGCCTCATCTTTTTTTATTCGCTTTAGGCCTCCTAAAGCCTTGAGCCACCACTAGAAGCGACTTAGGTAAGGTGATCCATTGGCGCCATTCCTGTTCTTAGCGAAGAGACTCATAAATTTAGTAAGGGAAAGTGTTCTTACCTGACCCGTGTCGAAGTCGTCTTCCCAAAGTGTCGTCGGTCTCCAATCCACAAGCATTGAACCGAATGCGTTGAACCGAATGGGATCCACCTGCATGCTACACTCAAAAGTTAATAAGAGTTTAAGGAAAAAGTGTTTAGAAGTATAAGAGTATGAGTATAATGAGATAAATGATACTTCCTGTGTGTTGTTGCTATGCTTATAGACTCTTGTCCTTGAAGATCCTTGAAAAGGGTGTAATTACACATAATAATATAGAACTGTTTCAGAATCACGAATTAATCCTGTTCTGTGTAAGGAAGCACTGACTATTGGGTGGTCAGGTTGGTCTGAAGTAGATTGGGGTAAACCTGAACCTGTAGTCAGGGGTAGGTACAAGAAGCTAAAAGTAAAAATTTACTTAAGAGTGTGATTGTGGGTAGAAAGGGAATGCACATAGATTTGCTACAACTTGCGGATGACATACTTATCTTTTGTCAACCCACATAAAAAAAATGTGTTAACCTTTAAAGTTATCTTACAGTGTTTTGAATTACTTTAAGGTCTTATAATTAACTTTTATAAAAGCCATGTGGGGGGTTAGGAGTTAGTCAACATGAATTACAAGTTTTTTCTAAATGCTTAAATAATAGGCAAATGATGTTATCATTTAAGTATTAAGTATCTTGGCATGACTATTCATGGGTAGAAATCCTATAGAACGATCATTTTGGGTTTACGTAAGATAAAATTAAATTTAGACTCTCTATGTGCGAGGGCAAATTATCTATCTATGACTGGCCAGATTTACTTCATCAAATCGTGATCAATGGCTACCATTATTTTACTTTTCTTTTTTCAAAACCCTAATAAGCGTGTGTAACCAAATTAAGAAACTAGAAGCTAAATTCTTTTAGAGGTGAGGCTATAAAAAAAAGGAAAATTGCTGAAGTTAGTTGAAAGAATGCATGTGATCCACTTGAGGTAGGTGACTTAGGTATTAAAATCATTGATAACTTTTAACATAATTCATTAATTAGTATTATAATTGAATTTGGAATTACAATTCATATTAATATTGAATTTGGATTTAAAATTACAATTCACATTGACTTTGGAAGTATAATTATATATGCATGTTTCAAATCTAAAAATAAATTGAAAATGTTTTTAATAACTTTAACAATTTCTTTATCTCCTTAATGTCGGCTTGCCAAATGTGTTACCAATTTTTTCTACGACTTAGGCTAACTCATTTTAAATCGAAATTTTTTTTAAACTTTTTTATAATGTCGACTAGATTGATATAATTTTTTTTAATTAAAATGCTTTGTTTACTTAAAGTGTTTACTGTTGTGATGGTAATATTATTATTTTTTATATTTTATTTATTTATCGTTAGTTTGATTAATTTCATAATTAAATTATTAAATATTAGTTGTTCAATTTTCGTTAATAATTTATATTACTCTTAATGGGTACTAAAACTATTTATTCTTACAGTGATTTTTTAGTTTAAAAACATTCTTCTACCCAAACGTCACCAATATGACTTACTCTTTTAAAAAAACCCGACAAATTTATAAACTACACAATTTTGTCCACGATGTACATTTTATATATGATGAAATATTGTTATCTAAAATTTGTTCTGGTATACTAAAAACATTAATCAAGCTGTGAGATCTTAAAGGGCCTTTTATGATTAAAACTATTTTACAAATCTATAACCAATATTTACTTCTTATTTGGTTATATTGACAATTAATTGTTGAAATCAACCTATTTAAATATAATATCTTCAGATAACATTACTATATATATATATATATATATATATCAATCACATGAATAAATTAAAATTAAAATTAAAATTTATAAAGTTAAAATAGATGAGAAATATCATATAGAGCAATCTTTTTATAGGCGAATAAATCATATAAAGCAAATAAAGAGCATGCTTTTCATAATTAATTAAAAAAATATTAAAATATAAATATTTTATGATAATTCTATTTATTAATTTAAATAAAAAATGTGCTAAAATATATTGTACAAAGATTTAAAAGTATTACTGTAAGTTACCAAATCAATAAAATAAAAATATCAATTATATTAAAAAGTTAATAATAAGATAATTACGTTAATTATATTGGCCATTTTAGATGAGTGTTTTTTTTTTCAATTCGAATTTGGATTCAGGTAAGCAAACATTATTGTAATCTACAAAAAATTGTAACAAAATAATAAGTAAATTAATTTTGTTACAATCACTTTAGCTCTATTTGGATAAAAGAAATTATTCGTTAAAGGGATAAATTTTAAAGATATATTATAATAAAATTACATTTAAAAGTCTTTATCTATAAAAATGATAAAATTTAAGAATAAATAAAATGAAAATAAATTTTATGGTGTTTATTTAAAAAAAAAATAAGGTTTAAGGTTCACTTTAATTAAAGCTCAGAGTATTTATTTTTGAAATAGGAAAAGATAATTTTATTAAAAGCTTTTAAAATTATTTAGAGCAAGGTATAAGAAAAGTAAATTATGAACTTCAATAAGTTCGATACAAAGTTGGATATAGACTACAAAGTTGAATATATTATACCTTAGAGTTGAATAAATTATCAATAATAACTTCTAAGTTAAACAAACTTATATGTCAAATGTTTCTAATCAATGCCAATGGCTAGTTGCACTATAAGCAGAACAACTTGAGGCTTAACCCAAAATTTCCAGTTTTCTTTATTTTATATATATTTTAAAAAAAAGAAATTTGTGAGAACTTTGATAAAATTCACTCAATTTTACCATCTAAATTGAAATAATACGCAACTTTATTTTTCTTGATATAGTATTTTTTTGGTCAACTCTCTTGATTTATAAAAGGTGTGATAAATTCTTTTATATATTGTAATTGTAGTGATGTTAATTCAATCAGAATTACGTTTTTTTTTTCAAATTAAACAACAACCATTCTTCAATTCGTAAAACATTTAAATAGATGTTTATAAAATTCTGAAGCTTAATTTACACGTTTAAATCAACCCTCTATATATCATTAAATTGTCTTAGATGTACCGAAGATTTTTTTAGGTGTGACCCAACATATTAAAAGATTATTAGACATTTGAATTTAGTAAATTTTATATAAACAAAAAATCTCCTTAATAGCCATTTTTGACCACGCCAATTAAAATAGCCTAACTCCCCTCCCTTTTATAAATTGCCAACCATCCATGCACCAAAATACACTTCAAACCTTCACAAAAACCAAGAACCCTAATTCCATTTTCTTCTCAACTGTGTCTCTCAATATTCTAAAATCTCCAATCTTGTTCCTTGTACTATGTTTGGTGAATCCATTTCCCTCTGTTGAGCAAAGAGCCTCTGCAACTCCATTCACCAAAACTCTCCACAACCTGAGGGGCATTCGCAAGGGACAAGAAGCCAATGGCGTAGGCACACTCAGAAGCTACCTCAGTCATTTAGGCTACCAAATAAACAAACAATCTTCTTCCAACAACAACTTCGATGAAAATGTTGAATCTGCTCTCAAACACTACCAAGAATTCCATCACTTGCACACCGGTGGTGTGGTGGATGACCAAACCATCAGAACCATGAGCCTCCCACGTTGTGGATTGCCTGATATCACCACCATTGCTAACCCTAACCCTAACCCTAATGATTTGTCATCGGCTCCTCAAAACTACACTTACTTCCCAGGGAATCCAAGATGGAGCAAGTTTTCATTAACCTATCGACACAGTTCAAGTGCAAGAGTTTCAATCAGCATGAACGAAGTGAGACAAGCAATGAGGAATGCCTTTGAAACCTGGGGAGAGAACAACAGCTTTAGCTTCACTGAAACCAGTGGTTCATCTGACATGGTCTATGGCTTCCACCGTGGCTTCCACTTTGATTTGAACCCCTTTGATGGGCAAAATGGGGTTCTGGCTCATGCTTATGCCCCAGAAGATGGAAGATTACACTTTGATGGAGCTGAAAGGTGGACCACTACAGGGTCAGGCATTGATTTTCAAACTGTTGGTTTGCATGAAATTGGTCACATTCTTGGGCTTGGACACAGTAACGTTTCTGACGCGGTTATGGCACCTACATATACAGAGATACGACGGAGTCTAACACAAGATGATAGGGATGGTTTAAACAATCTATATGGGTTTTATAACTAGAACTTGAGAATAAGCGTGGAATAATTGTCAAGTGTAGCATGTGTTTGGGCAAGGTATCAAGTAATTAATGTAATTGATGCTGAGACCAGTTAATGTATTAAGCAATAATTGAATAAGCCACCACTTACGCTTGAGAGAAAAAAATGGCACTCTAATAAGGATAAGATATTTTACCAAGTAATTGGTTAATGCATTACTCTTTCTTGTTAGAATAATTTCTTTAATACAATAATTTCTTTAATACAGTAACTTTTTTTTAACAGAAGCTATAATGGGTGATAACACATTGTGACTCAATACAAATCAAAAGAAAAAACAAATAAAATAACGTGAGACTAGAAAAAAAGTTGTCAAAAAAAAAAAAATAATGAAGAAAAGAAAAAACTAAAAATGTTATAATTTAAGCCGTTTCTTTTATCGGTAAAAATAAATATGGCAAATGTAAAGTATAAATGGTCCTTCAACCCATATACATACATAAAGTATTAGTGGACTCTCAAGAGTGTTTTGACTAAAGGATCGCAGTAGACACTCCTACATGTCTTGCAACCCTCTAAACCTTAAAATGATAATTTATTTCTTACAATACATATACATGATGAATTAACACTATAAGAAAAAAGTTGTTTAGAGACCAATTTTTAGCGACCAAATGAAATGGTTCCTAATTATGACCAAGATAGTCACCAAATTAGATTTTAGTTGCTAAATAACTACAAAATAGAAGTAATGATTGAATTTAATGACCAATTAAGTTAAATAATTGATATCTAACATTAGTTACCAAAGTTTTAGTGACCTATACCATTATATTCTAAATTATACTCTAACTTAATTAGATACCAATTTAGAATCTAATAACATAGGTCACTAAAACTTTGATATCTAATGTTAGATACCAATTATTTGACTTAATTGATCACCAAATTCAATCATTACTTTTATTTTGTAGTTATTTAACAACTAAAATTTAATTTGGTGACTATTTTGATCACAATTAGGAACCATTTCATTTGATAGCTAAATATTGATTTTTTAAATAACTTTTTTCTTGTAATGGAAGCAATTTCGAACAGAGCTATCTCAATTGAGTCTCCTCATTCAAATAAACTATAGATGTTCTTATATATTTTTTTAATAGTTAACCAACAAATTTTGATTAATGTTAGGATAATATAAGACATAAAAAATTAATTTGATAAATAAATAAATTTTAATTGAAATTATTCATATATCTTGTATAAGAAATATTTTTTCATTCCCTATTCTTATTTTAGAGATATCATATTTTTTGAATTTTTTTAAAAATTCTTAATCGTGTGTCATGTGATTGAAACAATCACTATCTATAAGTTAACCTTTTTGTAAATTTATTGACTATAAGACGTGATAATGCAAGAAGTAATTATTCTTTTGATTATGGTCTTGATAATTTGACAATATCAGGATTTGAATATTTTTTTTACATGTCGAATTAATCACATTTGTATCATTTTATACCTGGATGACCAACTCATTCTATTATCTTTGTGATATTTGCTCCTTTTATAATTATAATATAAAATAAGGTATCTTCAACAACGATATTTTATTATTAATTGTGCTTATATAACTTCTATTAAAATGGTAGTTAAATTTTTGTGTTTTTCAATACATATAACTTCTATTAAAGTAATGGTATATAAATTTTTGTATTTTTCAATAAAGTAATAAATAGATGTTTTATATCTCTTTTACCACTGAAACTCATTTTCCAATAATTTTATCTTTTTAGCAATTTTCAAAAATTTGTTTACCTGATACTCATTCATCCTTTACTCAAACTCCCTTATCAACTTTAGCACTTTTATTAATATTTATGTTTCCTTCAATCATAATTTTGGTAAGGATTATTTGTAAAACATAAGTAAATAAACACAACTTCATCTTTGTCTTATTTGTTTTTTTTTTTTTCCTTTTGAATTTTCAATTATGCCATGCTGAAATTTTCAAGCGGCGATCAATGATGTAATCTTCTTCAATAACTTCTCATAAATCTAACCTTTAGATAAGTTTGCATTCTTACCATCCATATATAATAATTTTCTCCAAATGAAATAACAATTTGTAAGAATTTTTCTTCTTTCGTGATAACTTGTCTTTTCTACAGATTTCGTAAGAACGATAACATTGAAACCATTTGTTAAGATTTTTGGTTTTCAAAATATGCAATGAAATAACTTATGATTTATTTTATTCATGTACTTGATATATAGAGCAAATTATCAAACATTATAACATCTCTCTATCTTAAATATCTATATCTAAATAATAATTAAATATATTTTTATCTTTATATAAAAATATTTTAAAAAAGCTAAAGAATTTCCTAAAAACTAATTTAAATAAAAATTATTAAGCAAATAATCTCCCATGATTCCATCTAAATTGTTTCAAATAAAAGCCGAGAGTCAAGTTGACAACAAAAGTGAAAAAAACAACTTAAAAAGTTATTTGGTTCAAATCCTCAAATCTAAGAACAACAAATAGTTTGTAAGGACCAAAATAAATAATAAGACACTTGAAAAATATCTAAACCTTTTTTATTTTACATCTAAGTGTTTGACATCTTGAATTTAATAACCCCGAAATTAAAAAAAAAATGCATACAATTAATCCATTCAATCCAAATTTACAACAAAAATATGATTGATTGATTTGAATTTAATATTATTTTCAAACTACTCTTCTAAACCAAATAAGAAGTCTTATTCTTATGAAGTTACCACGTAATTGAATTGCGAAAAACCTACAACATGAAAACAAGTCGAGTTGCTTTATTTCATATGTTGAAAAATTTCCAACAACCTAGTTTATATGTTTAGGTTGAAATTCAAGCAAAACCTAGTACTTTGAATGTCTTCTTTATTTCTTTCTCCTAAATGCAACTATTATATTAGGTAAAAAAAAGTTATCTAAACCGGTCAATTATCAATACAATATTATAAAGGAATTTAATAGCAATTATACCAAGGTTTGCCTAACGTACCTAAATCCTTAAAAGTGAATTTCAAGAGGTATTTTACAGCTAACTAAAATGATTGATTGAAATTATTATAATCTATAATGTTTGTTTAAATATATAAATATAAGTTTACTCTCCAAATTTTGTAATCCATTTCACTTAATTTTCAATTTTCAATTAATTATAGAGTTGAACTATTCGATCTTTTCTTTTTAGAGATTATTGATTTTAAGCGATTTATACAATTTCTACTTCCTGAAACTCTTTTTTTACTGACACAAAATATATATTGGAATTACTAGAATAATAAAAGTCAGCTAGTGAAACATTTATATTTTGATTTAAAAAAATTGAAAAACAAAGAAATTGTTAACGAAAAAACACCTAAAAAAATTAAAATCTACATTTTGTTATTAGTAAATGTTCTTACAAGGTAAGTTGAGTTGATCAGGAAATGTTCTATCTTTAAGGTGAGAGTGACTTCACGTACTTAGATTCTTCTGAGATGATTAAAGGTTTTCTTGTACTCAGTCTTTGGGTTCGATTGGTGTGCAAAAGATTATAATAGGAGTCTTAAAATCAATTTTCACAAAGTCAAATTGGTGCTTTGGGGGTTGAGGAAGCATAATTGTACCAATTCTCTAGGACTTTGAACTGTAGCCATATGCCTATACCTTTTTTAGTACTTAGGATTGACAATAGGGGAATCTAGAAGACTGCAATTCTGAAAAAAAAATCATTGATAAAATTAGGAATAGGCTAACTATATGGAAAGGTCGAGTACTCTCATTTGTAGGACGAGCACGCTTAATAAAATCAGTTATATATCTACTGTCACTATTTTACTTCTCATTTTACAAAGCCCCTAAAGCTCTGTGTAAAGAAATTAAAAGAATACTAAGCTAAATTTTTGTGGGGTTTGGACAGTGAGAGGAAGAAAATATCGCAGGTAAAATGATGAACTGTATGTAAAACCAAAGAGAAAGGAGGCTTGAGCATAAAAGATTAAGAAAACTTCAAGATAGTCATGTTAGCAAAGTGGAAATGGAGACTTGGTATGAACAAACAAACAAGGATTGTGGAAAGAGGTAATTGAATTTAGGTATGAGTCATGGAGAACTATAAATGAAAATATACTTAACCAAAAATTATTTTGGTGGTGGAGAAATCTATGTAAAGTGTGTGGACAAGGAAGCCAACTAAACTGATTTGATAGAAGAATTAAATGAAAAATGGGTGATGGCAAGGCACTGAGGTTTTGGGATGAATATGTGGGTTGGACTTGAACCGCTAAAAGAAAAGTACCCTAGATTCTACCCAATTTCACATGGAATGGTAATGGTAGTTTGAAGTGGAACCTAATAGAGGAAGCATATTATATCTACTTTGTCAAAGTAAGGAAGAAACAATAACTCACTTATTAATTGTATATATAGTAGTGAAAAATGTTTGGAATAAATATGATAGTTGGATGGAACTCAGCACATCCATCCCAACTAATATGAATTGGAACATCTTTAAAATGTTCTATTTTATTCAATTAATTTTTAGTTTATAAAAAATAATAAAACAAATGTAGCCTAGCACATCCCACTCCTAAGTTGCTCCATCTATGAATATCAATAACCGTTATAAGAATAATGGTATCCTCTACACCTTGTCGAAACTATCTTGTTACTAGAGTATTTGAGGCAACCATGGGACAATAGATTAAAAATAGTGGCTAACCAAGGTTTATGTTCTTCTATAACCTTTTCAACGTTCACTCCGTCATCAATATGTACTCAAAACCTGACATATAAAAACTAGGTCTTCTCTGCTTAGGAACACCAACCCCTTAGGTAAATTCTCCCATTTTAACTTATATGTTAGTGTATTTTGATTTTCCATCTTGTCCTTCTTTATTGTCTCTGTCAATGAATTTTATTCTCTGCCGACTTAACTATTTCCTCTATCTGAGCTTAAAATAAGCATGCGACAACTCTTTCTCTTTCTCTATTTGTCTGGTTTGGATTGTTCAGTTGTGCTACATGTCTTATCCTTGAGTGTGCAACACTCTTGCTGAACAAATACTAAAATTGACATTCTTATTACAGTACTAGTGCAACGGATTAAATTTCTCTTATATGACAAAAATTTCAAAAGAGTTGCTATTCTTTTATTTTATCCTTTTATTTTTTTAATTTGATATTTTTAAAAAATAATGAACCATTAATAAGAAAAACTGTAATTTAGTGTATATATTAACACATATAAGCAACAAGATCCACATCACATTCCTCCATCAACCCTAGCAACCTCTTCACACACAACTTCAACTAACCAAAATGGATTTGTTCCTTGTGAGTACCCTAAACACCACTGCACTTGCTCTCTTATCCCTAACATTACTCTTAGCTTCTCTGTTTCTCCATTGTCCCTCCAAAGCTGGTAGCAATCTGAGAGAACCTCCAATGGCCTCACGTGCATGGCCCATACTCGGCCACCTCATGCTTCTCGGGGGCTCACCAACACCCCACAAGACGCTGGCAGCCATGGCCGACAAATATGGACCCCTCTTCACCATCAAGCTCGGTTCCAAACGCGCTTTGGTTCTCAGCAACTCGAAAATGGCCAAGGAATGCTACACCACAAACGACGTCGTCGTGTGCTCTCGCTCCAAGCTCGTCGCCATCGAACACGTGGCGTACAACCAAGCAAGTTTTGGGTTCGCACCCTATGGTCCTTACTGGCGCGAGATACGGAAGATTGTGACCATGTTCCTCTCCAACCGCAAAACGGAGCTTCTCAGCCGCGTTAGGGTTTCTGAGATTCGAAGTTCTGTTAAAGAGCTCTTTCATGTTTGGTCGGAGAAGAAGGGGAGTGATGAGTGTGTGGTGGTGGAGATGAAGCAGTGGTTCACGGAGTTGGTGTTCAACATAGTTTTCCAAACCATGGCTGGGAAGAGATTATTTGGTAAAATTCACACAAACTCAAGTTTTCAGTTTAATCTTTGTCTAAAAAGTATGATCAAAAGAGTGTTGTTACCATTTTTCTTTGTTTAAATTTAAAGATAATATCCTTAAACATGGATTTGTTTTCCCGATAGGTAAAACCGCAGTGGTTAGTGAGAAAGAAGCAGAGAAGTGTGTGAAGGCTTTGAGGGACTTCATGCACATGTTGGGGGTGTGCACAGTGGCTGATGCTGTTCCTGTTCTGAGGTGGATGAATTTGGGAGTGAAAGCCATGAAAGAAACTGCCAAAGAATTGGATCTGATCTTAGATGAGTGGTTTGTGGAGCATAGCAAAAAGAGGGCTTTAGGTGAAAAAGGTGTTGAAAGTGACGACCAAGACTTCATGGATATGATGCTTTCACAGCTTGATGGTGCCTCCATCGAAGGGTTCGATGCTGCTACTATAAACAAAGCCTCAACATTGGTATCTATGTTGCATATAACAAATATATATATATATATATATATATATATATATATATATATATATATATATATATATATATATATATATATATATATATATATTTGCCAACATAAATTGTTTTGCACTATTACTTAATCAGAAATTGAATATAACTTTTCCGATAATTAATGTAAGAATTAATGCATAATAATTTTGACTGAAGACATTGTAAAAGCCTTTTTTTGTATTGTTGGAATATATATTTACTCTTATATTAACGTACAAATTCACAAGTAATATATATTTTTATTTGCCAGAGAACATTCTTCTGAATTAGAGAACTTGAACTTGATTTGCAGGCACTGATCTTGGGTGCCACTGATACAAGCACAGTTACTCTTACATGGGTGATATGCTTCTTATTGAAAAATCCTCTTATATTAGAAAAAGTAAAAGAAGAGATCAACACTCAAATTGGGGAGGACAGATTCATAACTGAGTCAGATGTGAACAAGTTAGTATATCTTCAAGCAGTAGTCAAAGAGACACTGAGGTTGTATCCACCAGGTCCTCTCTCAGCACCTCGCGAATTCACAGAAGATTGCATATTAGGTGGCTATCATATAAAAAAGGGAACTCGATTAATCACCAACTTGTGGAAGATCCAAACAGATCCTAATATTTGGTTGGATCCACTGAAGTTCAAGCCTGAAAGATTCCTTACTACTCACAGAGATGTTGATGTTAAGGGTCAAAATTTTGAGCTCTTACCGTTTGGAAGTGGAAGAAGAATATGTCCAGGAATATCCTTTGGGCTTAATATGATTCATTTAACTCTAGCGAATTTTTTGCACTCTTTTGAAATATTTAACAAACCCAATGAACCTATTGATATGAGTGAAGCCCTTGGAATGACCAATGAAAAAGCTACTCCACTTGAGATTCTAGTTAAAGCACGTTTGTCTTCTGAGTATTATGAATCCATGTGATGTGGTAGCAATACTGTCAGCTTGGATCAGGATCACTCTTTATCTGTTCCAATAAATTAGTTCAAACTGTATATATATCAAAACAAACAGAGGTGAGATTTGAGTAGTGATGCAATTCATCTTCAGAGTTGGCTTTTCCTTTTTGACAGATGTTTTTCGTATTACCTGCATTAAAAACAAACCTTCCCCTGATGCAGCAAAGAGTTATACTACTTGAAATGTATAAACAACTTCGCATGTAACAGAAAAAAATTCACATTATGAACACAGCAGTGACCTTTAACTGAGATTTAAACTTTATTTTATTAAGTTAGTTTTGTAACTGGTTGGCAGAAAATACACACTACTTTTCGGACTGGGTGTCTTAACTTACGAGAATTTTAGTAAAGCTTACATAGTGATTGTTGAAGAGTAATAATTGATCTCTTATTGTAAATCTATACTACACCTGCTAGAATTGGTGAGGGGATAGGTAAAAAATGAACTAGTTTTGTATTGTATTTACTTGCAAGTAAAGTATGATAGCTGTAAACCGATAATAAATCTATATACGAAGAAAGAATGAGATGTAACAGACTTTATAATAAATTATGTAATGTGGTGCTAAAGTTTGGAGACTAGCTACTATATTACTGTTATTATTTATTTTATAATTAGAGTTTTGTTGTAACATAGTAGGTATGTTTTGTAATAGGATTGAAACAACCCTAAAATATTCTTATTAATTTTATTATTTGCTGATAAAAAAAAAGTTATAAGTTGATAATATGAACCTTCTATACTTATTTTATAATGATATTATTATTAGTCTTGAGGTTGGTAAAATTTTGGACTTTATTCAAACCTTTCTCTTTCACCAGCCACGCTATATTTTATTTCCTTTGTATTTAAAGTCCTTCTGTCAATGTAATATGTTAAAAGCTCGGATGAAGCTTTCCAAAATGTTTTAAATTATATGTTTCTGAAAATAACATTTTAGCATATATTTTAAATTGTTTCGGGCATTTTAATTTGTAGTAGGGAATTTATTAGAGTGTTATCAACTCAAAATAGTTGAAAATCAATTACATATTCCAAAATCTTCATTCGTAAGTATGTTTTTTTTTTCTTAACGTTTATGTAATCCAAAAAAATTTAATACATTTCAAATTGTATTTTTTCAAAAAAATTAGATTTAAAATGTTATTTCATCTTTCTAATATAAGAAAAAAGTAATAAAGAAATTATATAAAAGATGCAGGAAGCAATTTCCCACTTAACGAAATATAACAATTTTCTTGTATTTCCTTTTTCTTTCTTCCTATTGGATTATTGCTACCAACCGTCTGCATGTATGCGCTGGTCTTGTTTTTGGTCACATGAGTCAACGCTGCTACAATCTTATCCTTCCTGGTCAACTATCCTTGGTCACCAAGGTTGTCAAATTATTCACTCTTCTTCTAACTTTATGAAGTAAAAACAAATATGTTTTAGCAACCTTGTTGGATCAATGTAAAACTTTTACAGATTCATAAAAAAAAGTTTTATGTACAGTAAAAATAAATGTTTTAAGAATAAAAGTACATAATTTAAATTCTGCAAGAATACGCATAAAAATAATATTACAGAAACCTAGATCAAAATTTATTTAAAAGATTTAAAAAAATGATTTTTTTCCATAAAAGTTATATTAAAAATTTGAACTATTCACGATAACCCTGGTTCTGTCTCCCAATTTTTTTCTCTCCCTAGACTACTAATATTCTAATACTTGCAGATCAAGTCACAACAAGTTGCAATATCTTATACTTCATATTATTCTAAACAAAAATGACTCGGTCCAACCATGCGGCCATGCACATGACCCTACACCGATCTTTTCCTTATAAAAGCAGAAAGAAAAACAGTTTCATGACATTCCACCAAAACAAGCAAAAATGGACTTTCTCCTAAATTGCTTAACCTTAAACACTACTACTCTTATAGTATTGTTTCTTTCTGTAATCTTCTTATTTTTCTTTCTATATCGTAGAAATTCTTGCGAGAAACAGGCTCCAATAGTGAAAGGTGCATGGCCAATACTTGGTCATCTTTCACTGTTGAATGGCTCACAAGCACCCCACAGAACTTTGGGTGCTTTGGTTGACAAGTATGGACCCTTGTTCACCATCAAGCTCGGTGTCAAAGAGGCTTTGGTGCTCAGCAACTGGGAAATGTCCAAGGAACTCTTCACCACGAACGACCTTGCCGTTTCTTCACGCCCTAAACTCGTTGCCGTGGAAGTCATGTCGTACAACCAAGCCTTCGTAGGGTTGGCACCCTACGGACCATATTGGCGAGAGCTACGAAAGATTGTGACTTTCGAGTTTCTCTCCAACCGCAGAATAGAGCAACTCAGCCACATTCGTGTCTCAGAGGTTCAAACCTCAGTCAAAGAGCTCTACAATTCATGTTATACTAATGTAAACAACAAGAAGGAGAATGAGTCTAGTTATAGTGCAGCTACTTTGGTGGAAATGAAAGAGTGGTTTTCACATTTGACTTTCAACATGGTAGTGAGGATGGTGGTGGGGAAAAGGTACTTTGGTGTGGTGCATGTGGAGGGTAAGGAGAAGGCAGAAAGGTTTATGAGGAACGTAAGGGAGTTCATGAATTTGATGGGGACTTTCACTGTGGCTGATGGGGTTCCTTGCTTGAGGTGGTTGGATTTGGGGGGCTATGAGAAGGCCATGAAAGCAACGGCTGAGGAAATGGATAAGCTGTTGAGTGAGTGGTTGGAGGAGCACCTTGAAAAGAAGGGTTTGGGTGGAAAGGTGAAGGGTGATCAAGACTTCATGGATGGGATGATTTCAGCACTTAAAGGGGCTCAGATTGGTGGGTTTGATGCTGATATCATATGCAAAGCCACTACCCTGGTATGTATAGTATAATATATTTAAATAGTATGATAATGACATCCTGAGAAAAATAAAAATTAGGACAGAGAAGAAAATTCTATAATATACATAGTTTTCCACTTTATTTCTTTGTCATTAATTAGAGGACTCTTGATAAAGCTTGAGCATATTTGCAGGAATTGATTTTGGGTGGAACTGATACAACTGCTGTTACTCTTACATGGGCACTAAGTCTGCTATTACGAAATCCTCTTGTGATGGAAAAGGCTAAAGAAGAAATTGACATGCATATTGGCAAAGATGGATACATAAGAGAGTCAGATACAAGCAAACTTGTGTATCTTCAAGCCATAGTTAAAGAGACATTGAGATTGTATCCACCAGCACCTCTTTCATCACCTCGTGAATTCACAGAAAATTGCACCTTAGGGGGCTACCATATCAAAAAGGGAACTCGACTTATGCATAACTTGTGGAAGATGCACAGAGACCCTAGTGTTTGGTCTGATCCATTAGAATTCAAACCAGAAAGGTTCCTCACCACTCACAAAGATGTTGATCTTAGGGGTCACCATTTTGAGTTGTTACCCTTTGGAAGTGGAAGAAGAATTTGTGCTGGAATGTCCCTTGGCTTACACATGATCCATTTCACTTTGGCTAATGTGTTGCATTCGTTTGACATCTCGAATCCTTCGGCTGAACCTATTGATATGACTGAGTTCTTTGGATTTACAAACACTAGAGCTACTCCACTGGAGGTTTTGGTTAAACCACGTCTATCTCCAAACTATTATGAAGCTTTATAATCCTTCTGTAAGGTATTTGCAGTTACAATTTCGACACAAAACTTGACACTACAGGAAATTGTAGGCAAATGCGAACGATGTGATTGTGATGAGTTAAAAAGCCTTTATTTTGCAGCTGAAGTTGCAGTGGCTAACTGCAATTTAAAACTATGGTTTTGTGATTCTTATTTGTTGTATGTCATCCAATCGAGCTGGTCTATTCTAAGTTAAGTTAAAATGAGTCTTCCTTTGAAAATATTATATGAACTTGTGATAGTTTTGTTCCTAGCTAGATGTATGTCACACATATTTAGTTGTCAATGTGATCTTGTAATGAATTTATTTCTGTCACTATCGGTTTGTGATTTCTAGGAGAAGATATTATCATAAAAGAATAAATGAGTGTTTTGGATTTATTCTATGAATGAATTGGTAAGCTATGCAATAATTGAAAGCCAGTGGCAAATTACAGAGTATACGTATCAGCGTAGCCTCATCCAAATAATAAGAAAGTGAAGCTATAACAATTCTACAAATACTGATTTAAGAAGATCTAATATGAACATGTGAAAAAATTATGTTTCTTATAGGAACTCGTATAGAAAGAGGTTCAAAACATGCAAGTATGCAACTCAATCACTTGTATAAGTGGGTGCAGATATCATTTAACAAGCTGGAACGAAAAACATACTTAGAATACAATTGTTCCAATTATTAGGTTGAGAAGCTTAAAGTCCATTTTTTTCATGCACCTCCTCTATCCATTCAGGTAAGTTATGTACTGCTGTTTGTTTATGAACTGTTTGAATAAATGCCTCATAGAGCATTGCGACAGTTATGCAGTATTTGTGGTCTTTCGACATGAGCTTACAGTTGTTGTTCATTAGTTTTTTCTTAGTTCTCTGTTTGTGAAGTTATGTTAATAATTTTCCTAATATCGAATGAATTTGTGACTTGTAAATTATAACGCATCACTGTTTTATGCTTTCATATTATAGTAATATAGGACAAAGGATCTAACTGCAGAGATCCATAATTGAAACATTGTAAGTAAAGGTGTATCACTATTGAGGTTGTTGGCTTTTGTTAAGTCCACTTATAATAAGTATATGTACTAATATATATGCAGAAATTTAAGTCAGAGAGTGCAGGTTGACCTACTACAATACGCAGATGATTGCAGATGATACATTATTCTTTTGTAGTCCTACGTATCACAATGTACTGGTTATTAAAGCTATGTTGAGATCCTTTGAGTTGGTGTCAGGACTTAGGGTCAACTTTCATAAGAGTACAGTTGGGGCTGAACTTCGCATCCTTTCTAAATGTCTTAATAGCAGGCTCATGGGCCTACCTTTTAAGTACCTTGGTATGCCTATTGGAGGAAACCCCAGGAAATGTGTGTTTTGAAATCCCGTGGTGGATAAGATCAGATCTAGATTATCAAAATGAAAGGGGAGATTGCTCTCTATGGCAGGTAGGATATGTTTGACTAAGTCTCTAAGTCTGTTATCCTTTTTCAAAGCACCTGTCAGTGTTTGTAACCAGATTAGACGTATATAGGCGCAATTTCTTTGGGGTGGAGCCATGATAGTGTTGGGAAAATCCGAGGGGGAAACACCTGGGAGACAAACAAGAATGAAAACAGGGCTAAACATACAAGAGAATGACACCACCTTCAACCCAAAACCTTAAGGCATTAGGTTTGTGGGTTTTCTTTCTTATATATTGCTCAACTTTTTCATTTCTATTCAATGTGGGACTTAGACTCACACTTGGATACCTAACAATCTCCCCCTCAAGTGAGATTCCCTTCCACATTGGTACACTCCCAGCATTTTCAAACACGAGTACCATAATCACAAACGACCCTCACTTATATCGCCGTTTACACACTTAAACGGGATAGGCTTCCCCGAAACCTCCGTCAGGAAGACTTTCAATACAGAGTCAAACTGTACTCGCCCAAGCCGCAAACCATCGGCTTTGATACCACTTGTTGGGAAAATCCGAGGGAGAAACACCGGGGAGACAAACAAGAATGAAAACAGGGCCAAACATACAAGGGAATAACACCACCTTCAACCCAAAACCTTAAGGCATTAGGCTTGTGGGTCTTTTTTCTCATATGTTGCTCAACTTTCTCATTTCTACTCAATGTGGGATTTAGACTCACACTTGGATACCTAACGAATAGTAGGAAGATTGCTTGGGTGAAGTGGAAGTGGATATGCAGGCTAGTTGATTATGGTGGTCTGGGTATTAAGGATATCAGTTGTTTTAACGCTGGCTTGGTTGCTAAGTGGAAATGGAGGTTAGGGACTTCTAAGGAGGGCCTGTGGTGGGAATTCTTACAAGCTAGGTACAACTGTTGGCGGGATATAGGTGTTTCTTCAGGCTCTAGTAAGGATTCTATGTGGTGGAAGGATTTGACCAGGGTCTGTGGTAATGCTACAGAAGGGAATTGGTTTGATAGGAGACTCTAGTGATGCGT
>Ga0209700_104420_pt1 | contig 25344 bp, 14 predicted proteins | sample SiratroredBW_FD_187528 | JGI IMG/M metagenome (GOLD analysis project Ga0209700, IMG submission 187528) | Root nodule microbial communities of legume samples collected from California, USA - Siratro red BW (SPAdes) (version 2) | ecosystem: Host-associated > Plants > Roots > Nodule | place: USA...
TATATATATATATATATATATATATATATATATATATATATATATATATATATATATATATATATATATATATATATCGTGCAGGAACCATTGCAGCACAGGTCCAGAAAAATGTAAAAATATAAAAAGTTGGAGGTAAGTGCTAAAATTTCTCCACTCCAGGGTCCAGGCTTGCTTATTGCAACTCCAAACAACTACATTCCTTTATCTTATACCACTTTTATGCTTATTTAATGTACAATTTATATAGTTAATCAATTTAGAAGTTATTCATGTTACCAATTTTAAACATACATTAATAAAGTCATCAACACACATATTATTAAAAATTTAGTTTGGGTGTAGCACTATCTTAAACCACATCTCTGTTTCATATAAAATCTTAAATATCTTCTTATACTAGGAATGAGATATAGCAAACGTTGTAATACTAAAATGGAGAGTATGAATTTAAATTTAAATCAATCTTATATTATAAATTTACAATAAAAAAATTGTTTACAATATGAATAATAGTCTATTTTCCGAGTAATTACCCTAACTCTGCTTTGAATAGCATACCAAGATGAAGAGGTTTAATGGTTTGTGTAGAATTTAAAAATTGTGAGTTTTGAAAAGGTGAGCAATGTTATTATGGGGAGCTTTGACGGGTTAAGGTGGCTGAACAGAACCATTGATGCTGCTCATAACATCACCTTCGACTAACACAACTATGTTCCACATTTTTTGTTGCCATGCATCATCATGGATGCATCTGTTACGCATTTCACTAACCCTTACCATATCTATCTGTTAAGAGAATCAGTCTATACAAAACAATTGATTCCAAAAGTACAAACAAAAACTAACACATATATATAACAAATACTTTTTCAACACCAAAAAAATAATAAATGAAACTACGTCTACACGTTAAAAGTAATTTTTACATAAGCATAAGACCTAACAAGTTTTTCAGGAAGTTTCATGAAATATATAAATTGATTTGAGCTTGTAAACAGAACCTCTATGTATGAAATATACTTGAAATGTTAACTTCTTCATGTAGTGGTGGGCTCATGAACAACACTAATAATTTACTCGTAAGAAAGAAAGATTTAGGTGCTCTGTAATAGAAAAAGTTCTCTTTCTATTATGTAATGTTCCCCACCACAGTTATATGAGTTATTACTTTTCCACATTTTAATTACTTTTTCAACATCATGTACGAGGTAATTCAAACCATATCATTATTACATAAGATTTGTTTTTACAGGATCATTATGCGAGTTCTGTTTTTGTTCTCTATTATATAGTTTATTTCATAGGAAATCGTGAACCAAAACATATTACAACCTTATAAGATTCAACCAAACTCGATGTAAAGGTTTGCGATAATTACAAATTTCTTTATTATAATAAATAATTAGTTAACCCAAAAAGAAAAAAAAGAAAGAAAATTCAGAAAAATGTGGTTTACCGACCCAACAGTGGTGAGTGTTGCATTACATGTCAATCTCAGCATATATCTTCATAGTGGTGTGTGAACCACTTATTAGTAATCGCAAGAAAAAAATAAAATTAATAATTTTTTTTCGTCCACTTATTATTAGATTTGGCGATAAAAAATATTTTATAAAAATAATATTGTAAAATCAATGTAAAAAAGTCATTTTGTATTTAAGAATGATATTGTGTTAGTGGATAATGTTTGCAAGTGTTGATAAGAAAAAGTCTGAAAGCCTATTTTGTTCATATTAAATTCTTAGGATCCCACGAATCTTTTTTCTTTTTTAAATTATCGAAAACTAGGAATCCATGGATAAAAGGAGAAAAAGAAAACAATTTGAAAGATTTTGATGAGTGAAAGGTGGGAAGGAAGATGGTTGCTGTCCCAATGCAAAGAAAACAACATCCACAAACTATGGTTTTGTAACTGAAAACAAGGGCATTCAACTTCTCGGAACCTGAATTCTTTGTTTTTTGCACCTTGTGAATTGCCATGCCATGCCCCAATTTTTTTTTCTTCTTCTTTTCACTCTTCCCATGGCCCTTTCATCATTTGACTATCACTGTGGACCTCAATTCCAATCTATAAATTTCTGCAACACAACTTTTATTGTACCAAACTTACAATTCAGAATTTGAAATTTGATTTTGAAGAGAGGTCAAATCCGAGAAGGTCATGAAAATGGGGAAAGCAAAAAGGCTCGACCATCAAAACGGTGACACTAACACATGAATATGTCTGTTCCACTCCCACGTGTGGCTATGACTTAGGACTCAACAAAACACTGAGGTTTAGGTGGTTTTCTCGGGATTGGGATTAACCTGTCTCTTTTCACTCTTCAATGTCTCACCCACAAATAGGACTCATTCATTTCAATTCAATTCAGAACCCCATTTCACGCACTACCCTCAATGCAACAACATCAATTCAGACCAAATCCAATTTGCTCCTTAATCTTTCACAACAAATACATTTCAATGTTTTCTGGCTTTCAGATCAGATCCCAATCTCTGATCTTGATCTAAAACACCCTCCAATCCAAATACTACTCACCAATTGATTCATCAATTTTTGCCAACAAGGCACCGACATAGCCTATACTACTAGGTTCCATGACATTTTCAAGTTTTAATTTGAAAAACTTGGAAGATGATCAATGAAAATTGACAGTTAAACCAAATCAAATTATATAAAATACAAAAATGAGGATGATTTAGTATTTTTGCTTTGAGAATAGGAGAAGACACTGTTGGCACGAGACAATTGAAGAATAACTTTAAAAACACAAAGGGTGGTTCCACTCTCTTGAGTTTGATTTGTTAGACTCCAAAATTGATTTAAGGAGGCAATAGTCAATGAATTCGTGGTTGGGTTTAGGTAAATGTTGCATATAAGCTTGCGCGTTGTGTTATATCTTTCAAATACCATTATCGACAAACCTAATGTCATTGTAATTCACAAATAGACAAAGTATTCCTTTTACCCTTTTACTATGTTTCTTTATTTATGATTCGTCAATGTCGATGTCTAAAGTTGCATGGATAGAGGTGATATATAGCTTCATAGACTATTTCTTATGATTTCAAGTTTGCTCACACAATTAGATAAACTCATTTGAGGCATGGTTCACCCTAATATATATTTTTACCCTTAATTTTATTTGGATGGTTTAAAGAAAGAAATATTTATAAACTAGGTTTAAATTCAGGTTGGTTCTTATGATTTAATGAATGTGAAGGTTTGGTTAATATAAAATTTAAATGATAAATTTTTTCTTCTCATTTTCCAAATTAACAAATAATGATTATACTTGTTAAAATAATGTTAATTAAAGTTAATTGTAAAATATTATTTTGTAAAAAAATGAGTCATTGATATTATATCACTTATCAACATGTAGTGATTCTTGTAAACAATTAGATGACGTATTAACATTAGATCAAAATTGCTTAAATTTGAAAATTGATAACCAAATCTGCAATCAAAATTTGATAAAAGGGTCAAAATTGTAGATTTACAAATATATGCAACCAAAAGTGGATTTAAATCTATAAATTGTCTTTAACCTTAATTCTTAAATGATATAAAATTATTTTAATATAATAAAAGAAGGACCTACTATACAAATTAATAGTTTTTTTTTTAATAAATGGTTTGCCCACTGGCATTTTTCTTTCTTAATAGTCTCTTCACACCATGTTGTTTGAGAAAAAAGAAAGAAAGAAACTATGTTGTTTTGGATCTTTGGTTAAATTAGACCCTCTGGGCTTGCAATTCAGCCAATTACCGCCATCACATTTTTCCACGCAATAAAGACCCTTTTATGACATCTCAAATAGAAGTAAAAATAAAAATCCTATGCTAGATCAAACACTAGATAGTTAATATGTACATTACATAATTAATTACGTCATTAATATGTACTTTAGTAATTATGTTATATACATTTATTAATATTTACTTTAATTAACTATTATAATAATAAATAATTAGAAATAACATTAAAATAATAAATAAACTTATTTCAATATATATTTATTTCATCTAATTCAAATAACTTCATTTTTATTTTTATTTTTTCCTTTTCCATCACCATTCGAGACAAAGGTAAGAAAGACAAAACCTAAACTTAAAGTCAATACAAAAAACAAGAATCCTTGAACCTTGTGAAAGAATGGATCCCCACTACGTACTTATTTTAACGTTACTGGCAAATAACAGAGTTTCGATGACACGTTTAAGCTGTTATTTTCACTATCTGTCATTCAAAGAAAAGGGCAAAGTTTGGTCTGCAAAAAAGAAAATAGCTTATAAAACTGTCTCAGTTAAATGGAAGCCCCAATGGCTGAAAAAGTTAATTTCTATACATATATTTATCTCTTACACCAACTATTATATTTAAACATATTATAATTAATGTTACTAATTCAATTGAACATAGATCAACATATGCACAGTAAAAGAACTGTTTTAAAATTCATTCAGTTATTATTTTAATCAATCTCACACAGAGTAATGTACTTTAGAATAAAATTTATGATTGAAATTAATTGAAACATACGTTATAAAAATTAATTCTACCATAACGTAAATCCACTAGCTATGAAGCATTCAAATGACAGCACCAAACTGTACTAAAAGAAAATAGAAGAAGCAGTGACGTGTAGACACTGCAAGAGCTAAAAGAAGAGCAAACACAGTGATGGTAACAAAATCTACGTTAATTAATTAATATCAGAATAAGAATTGTCCATTATACAAGAAAAATAATTATTCTCTACAGTTTGAGGAAACAAAGACGGCAATAGCGATTGTATGTTGTGTTCATATCAACTTCTGATATCTAAAAAACATGTCTTAGATGGCATGCCACGCCACACCCTTTTAAGCAAATATACTCATAGGACCTGTCTTATTTGAAGTAGCATCCAATCCATGTTCACCATTCCTACTTCCTGTGATCCAAACCCTGCATGTAAAACAAACTTTCAACTCACAAACAGGAACTAATTAACACTCACACTTTCACGTACAAAAACTATATTTCTCGCACCTTCTACTGTCTTTGCTGCTTGAATCACTCACAATTGTCAATCTTTTAGCAGTCTTCATGAACTCACTGCACAAAACCAGACCCTCAATAAAACACAAAGACTATGAGAAATCAGACATGAACAAGACATGGAATGATACCTGAATGGTTCTTCTCCAGTTTGTTTGAGAGCACCGGTGGCATCGCGGTAGAGAACATGACTCAACATCTCAGACCGTTCTATTCCAAACATGCTGGCCAGTCTCATGTACAGCTCGTCATAAGAACCGAGACAGGACAAGTCAAGGGTCCGTCCCACATCTTCCGACTCCATGAAAACCTTGCAGTGACTGCTATCAGAACCCAGTTGCCAAGAGAACTCAGCGGTGGAAGATGACTTTCCTGGGGAAACTGAAGACTGAGAGTCGCTGAGGAATCCCTTCTCCTTCTTCTCCTTGTTCTCATCATCTGTTGCGGTGCAATTTTGAGACAACACATCACTAGAAGATCTAGAAATTTGTTGCTCGGTGAGTATCGGTTGACCAAAAAGCAAAAATTGGTGTGTCTTGACTCGATCAGATTTCTCCAAACTCTTGCGTGGACTTCCCATGGTGAGCAAGCATGAGAGGCTTTCTTTACTCTTACCATGGTTGGTGATGTTGACATTAGAAATGGCAGTGTGCAAATCAAGGTGGCGAACGTTGGATGGAAGCAACCCCAACTGCAGCTTATTGTTGTTAAGGTGGAGATCTGACAAAGTTATTCCAATTTGAGCATGCCTGGCTCCCTGTATGCCTGCAGGAGCATTATCAGATAGACAACACAAGGGGCTGCTGGTGCTAGACCCAAAAGGGTTGCCTGAAAACGTTGGTATCGGAAATTGAACATCAAGGGGAAACTCTGCCTGCTGTTGAAACCTAAGCTTCTTCCTTGGTGGAGAGAATGGTGCCAGATGGATCACTGGCACGTTAGATACCAACTCAACCAACCATGGGCTTACGCGCTTCACATTGTGTAGCAAATCTGGCTCATCCCACGTAACCTGTACCAATATCACCAACATAAGTCATGGTTGCCTCATAACCTTGTCCACGAGATGAACTATTGTTTGAATACAATCAAGAACATCAACCCAGTAAAAAAGAACAAAACTTTAATACAGTTCTAGAGGGATTTCTGGTGCTGTTCTATTACCTCAGTAGTCTATTTTTAACCCTTAACGCAAAGTTTTGTTACCCAGATAAACTGAACTTCTGATTAAAATTCTTGAACTGCGTCTAAGTTTAAACCCCCAAAACATGGCATTTCAAACTTTAGAATAGAACTATATGCATACAAATTGCCAAGGTAACCATAAAACTCGTCGTGAATTGACAGATGCAGGTGAATCATTTGATTACAACCACCCCCACCCAATCCCAAAAGGAAAAAAAAAAAAAGGTTCCAGGATTAGAAAACCTTGCTAGAGATAAACTTAATACAAGAATCTTGTTTTGCACCTGTTAACAGAATCAAGAATCAAGAATCAAGAATCAAGGAACAAAACAAGTCCCATAAGGTATAGAGTTAAGCCCCTTATGTGTGAATATGATGAAGAGAACAAAAGGTGTACCTGAAGAAGCCTCCAAGGGGAATTAGGCCAGCGGATAGGATCAAGAACCTGAACAGAAGCTATGGTGCCCATGAACCAGCTTATTCTGGAAGAGTCCTCAGTCTCAAAGGGCATCTTAAACCTCATCCCAGAGCACCACTGAATCCTCATAGCAGCTCTCACAGAAGAAGTCCTAATACAAAACTCAGGAGTGTTGGCTCGAGGGTAATAAACAACCTCAAAGGGTTGGTTGTTAGCAGCCAAAGCAATAGCCTCTCTCACAGACTCACCACTCACTTTCGGCCTCCCACACCCATTCCTCACCACCTTGCTCTCCTCCCTCAAGAAAGCTGAAAAGGCCCCATAAGGCCCAATCCCAAGCCCACCACCACCACCGGAACTCCACCCACACGGCGCCTCGGGCCCACCAACACCCCCTCTCTTCGCCCTCCGAATCCCCACGCAGAGATCCCCATTTTCAGCCCGCAGAAACACTATGGAATCCCCAGCCACCAGTTTCTTCTGGTTCACGAAACTGCTCCACCCGGTCGTAAGTAAGTGCCGACGCGGCGTCCCTCGGTAAATGTGCCGGAACTTCCACACCTCGCCGTGCACGTCCTTCGCGATCACCGTCTGCACCGGCGGCTCCGCCGAGTAATCCAGCCGCGGGAAAATCGTCTCTGCGCAGTACCTCGGCACGGAGAATCCCCCACCATTGTTCGCGTCCGATTGAGTTAACGTCTTCGCGAAAGACGCCGGCTTTTCAGAACCCTCCGCGCCGTTACCGTCAACGCTATCGCTGTCTTCGTGGTCAAGCTCGGTGTTTCTCAGAGGAACCAACCTCAACCTGGCGAAGACCTCGTCGGTTTCGGGGTCGGCGAGGAATCTGACAGCCGCCACGCGGCAGAGAACGAGCGCCGGAATCGGAATCCTAGAGGGTCCGAAATCGAGGTTGGACTGCGCGTGTTCCGCGTGCCCCTGAGGAAAGTAGAACACCTTGGAGTTCACCGGCGGCATCTGAACCATGCCGCCGGCGCATGCGTGCCACAGTTGCGGATCCAAACTCTTCTCGGTTTCCTTCATTGCGCCGGCACACACCAAAACTGATTCAATTAAACACTCTCTGTGGGTGCTGCTGATGTTTTATGTTTCTCTCTCTCTTTCTGTCAGTGAATGCAAAATCAGAAGGTTTAACTTTTTCCCTCACATATCCACATACAAAGACTTTTTCTTTTCCTCACTGAAATTTTTTCTTCTTATTATCTTCTGGGTTGGCTCAGATCTCAAAGAAAGGAGGAAAATAAAGGGACAACCCTTTTCTCTCTCTCACACACTCTCTCCCGAGCCTATAAATTAAAGAACTGAATAGAAGCAAGCAAGCCTATGCCTATGCCTATTCCTGAGCCAGCCACAGCAAAGGTTTCATCTATTTATCTGATTATTATACTGATAAAATAAAAAAAGTATTATTTAATTTGAAGAAGAGGGAAGGAATTGTTTAATTGTAGGGCTATAAATTATGGTGATATGACATGATGCAATAAAGAGAGTTGGGGGAGTAATAGTTTCCAAAAGGAAAGAGGTAATTAGCAGCAGCATAGCATTAATATTATTAGTATTATTGTTAGTATTTTGTGAGGGTATTGTGTCAGAATGGCTTGAGTTAAAAGGAAAAGGATATGTGGTGAAGTTAAAATTTCCTGGAGTGGTGGCAGTGGTAATCACTGATTCATTATATTATTATGGCAGTGTTAACTGCCAACTCAACTCAACATCCCTACTTCTGACTATGTCTGTGTCTGCAATAAGTCATAGCCTGACAAGGTAACCCATTTTTACATTTACTTTCTCTATACTTATACTATTATTAATACTAATAGGAATACACAAAATAAATGCTATGTTAGTTTCTCTCTTCTTTACTCTCTGTGCCTCTGCCTCTGCCTCTAACTAGATAATATCAACACCTTGCAAACCAACAAAAACAGAAAAAGTGAACTCAAAGACTCGGCCAATGCTGCTTACGCGTACATGTCACGCGGCTTATGCATCGTGAGGATTGTTGCCACAGAAGTGAGACCCGCGATTTTTTTGTCGGATCAGGTTAATGGGAACACACATACTTTTTATCTTTAAAAAGCTTTCTTAACACTTAGTATTTATTGTTTGATTTATTTATTTAATCATGTAATATCATGATTATCATGTATCTTGTTATGTTTACATTTCTTTCTTCTCTTCTTGATGTCAAATAAGTAAAGTGTCCATTAATTATATTTGTTTGATCTATGTGTCTAATCTACACTTTGCACTGCACACATAAATAATAAAAAAGGTAAAATTTGAATGAAAGAAGAAACTGGACAGTGAGATGTGTGGGCCTCTTGCCATGCCCATGGGCTGCTTATTTCACCTGTATGTTGTAATTGTAACAGTCACTAAATGCAGTAATTTTTTATCAGTAAATAACAAAATAAATAAAGTATTTGAATAACACTTCTACCTGGTATAAAACTGTTTGAAATTGTACAATTTTTTTACACTTTATATGTCTATGATTCAATTTAACCATGAATATGTTACACTTTCTGTCATATATTGTTCACTGTGGTACAGTATCTTTTTATTATTAAAAGCATGCAGTGCACAAGCTTTTTAACCCTTCTCTGTGAACTTTTCCAGGCTCAACTGTTTTTATTAATCATGTTTTTTCACCTCTGATTTAATGAAATTAACAAATATGAAATTGTCAACAAACAAAGATACTGGTGAAGTCTTGTGAGATGTTTAATGGAATGGTGAATAGGGAGAGAATATAAGTTGCATTGAAAAGGACATTGATCACAGAATGGAAGATGGAGATGGCCACATGGTGAAGGGTAGGTTGTGTCCACTAAGGAGTGATTGTGCTAATAAAACGCCACTCTCGTGCCAAGATATGTATGGCTCTCGAAAACCTCGTTTGGCTGAGTTATGACAAAGAAGGAGGACACAGAAAGTTGCTCTTGTTCTTTTCTTGCCGACTGCAGGACACCCCATTTCTTTATGCCCTGTTGACTTTATGCACAAATTAATTAACAAACAAATCTTAATAACAGTACCTATAACTTACATGCATATGCAATACCCTACAAATTAAATTCTTCCATATGTGTATACCCACATAGAAAATACATACTCCATCAACATGAACTACTGCAAGAAAATGTCCCTTGTACATACATAGACATCAATATTAACATTAATATTTGATTGTGATGAGATATCAAATGAAAATATAAGGAAAAAGAAAAAAGGCTGAAAGAGAAAAATGAGTTATAACTAGGCAGATGGCGACAAAAGCAATAGGTACAACCACAAGGAAAACCACCAGCTCCTACGATTCGTAGCTAATTTCAGGAAGCATTGTGAGGACATATGCATATAGTGATAGTCAAATAGGGTAGAGTATCCTGTAAGAGTTAAAAGGAATAAATTTCCATGCTGCTGAGGCAAAACCTTGGGAATTAATCAGACCAACTTGGCCTTACTACAAACAAGTCATTTAGGTAAACCGACAACATCGCCAGTACCAGACTCGATGTAACATCAATAATCCATTAATCTATTCTGCTCAATCAGGGTCACTTGTCATAAATAATAGTGTTAAATGTCATTTAAACAAGTTTAATATAAGCTTTTGTAGTTATGTAATGAGCAAGAACAATAACAACATGACAGGGATAATTATTAATTATGAGGAAAAGGTAAATAAAAAAGGTTGATAAATCAGCCAAAAAGATGTGGCGCCCAAAAGAATAGGATTGGTTGGTTAAGAATCAACATTGATACCAACACACAACTTCAAGACAATTAAGACAAGAAGATGAAATGATAGAAGCATGGAAGAAACAATCAATGCATAGAGAAATGTTGGGATAATAATTTTAAGAATTGAATTTTGTAGTTAGCCCCCTGGCCCCTCAATCAATATCTCATTCTTATCTTCTGCTCAAAGGCCATAACTTTAACAATTGTCCCATTTTTTGCCGTACCACTCTCACTCTCTTCTCATTCTCTTTATTAATCCTTTTTTTTTTTTGTTTAGAAAATTGATCAAGCATATGTCTTTCAAGAACTGATTAGTTAGTTTCCTTAGTAAACATGTCTCTTCTTCCTAATCCAATAAACCCTTCTAGGCTTGTATCTTTTTATTAAAAGGGGTGTTATGTTAGGTCATGGGTAAGTGAGGTGTTGCACCAAAAAGTGAAATTTCACATGCATGGATCTGAAGTGAAGAGGTAAAAGAATGCAGTGTTGGTAACAGAAACAGTGAATGTGTGTGCATATCCAAACAAGAGAGAGTGGGACCAAGTAGGTGGGGCAGAAGCACATATAGGGTCCCTAGAAATTGACAAATGAGCATAAATTTGGGCACAGTATTGTTTGTGAGTGTCGAAAAGCATATGACACTATGAAAAAAAATAAAGAAAGTAAAAGAAGGCAGAGCCAAAAAAGGGAGTCGCTGTCCTCTACTCTGATGTGTTCTGAGTCTGACAAAGATAATTGAAGATAAAAGCTCTGAGTGCATCCATTTATCTATTCATATGCCAATGCCATTGTCAACTCCCCATTATTTACCATGGACCAGTCCTTCAACACCCTAAGTTTTTCTTCTACATGGTACTATTCATTTTAAAGGAAGCATGTGAATTTTTTCAAAGATGATTTTGTGGAAGGATTCACAACTATCCTTGTATAAGTGAAAGAAAAGTTAAAAAAAACTAGCTATACATACAAACTTTATGAATATGCTTAGTTTTTTTTTTTTTTTTACTGCTACACTGTTTCTTTTTCATAGTCACATTGTTCTAAATTTTTATTATGTAAAACATATAATATTGATTATAATATAATAATAAAAAGTTAATAATATTATTAATAAAAAATTAATAGTAATAGTAATTAAAATGAATTTATAAAATAATAATATATAAAATATGAATAAAATTATAAAATAATAATAAAAGTAATAATTATAAAATTAAAAAAATTATAAAATAATATTATTATTAACAATAATAAATTAATTTTAACATAAATTTTATTGTAGTTTATAGTTTTTTTCCAATCAAGTTCTCAATTCTTACCAAATTCCTACCAAATACTGTTTTAATTAAATGTGAGTAATATATATATATATATATATATATATATTTATATATATATATATATATATATATATATATATATATATATATATATATATATATATATATATATATATATATATAACTCATAATCAATAGGTTTAGCATTTATTGGATGTTGAATTTTTATACTGATTTCTATTTATTCTATTAAGTTTTACAAAATTTTATAATTTTGATGGAATTTTTTATAATTATTACTATTCAAACTTTATTTAATTTTATTAAAATCTATTTTTAATAATTTTATGTGTATCTACTTTATCAAATAATTTATATTTTATTAACTGAGTTTATAAACAAAAAATAATATTTAATTACACTTTCACATACAAACTACTATATTTCATTTTAAATTAATTTTAATCAAGATTATAATCTCACAATTTAATCAATTTAAAAAAAATATCAATAAAAATTTTCCTTTTCATTTTATTTTCTTTAATCCAAATAACTTCACATCTCATCATCTTCGTTTCCTTTCTTCTCTTCTTCTAACCTCAAATATGCCAAACCATTCACGAGAGGTGCCAAGATATTAGACTATAAAGTACATTTGTGCACTTGTAAAGAAATAGTAAAGCCTTGTATGCTAATTCTCTAAATTAGCTGTGGAAATAATGATTAGTAAGAAGTGAAACTGAGTGAGATGTATAAATTTATTATAGTGAAAAGGAAACAAAAAATTAGTTGGGGAGTGGAGCATAGTAAGTAACAGTAAAGAGACAAGAAGACAGAAGAGCAGGAAATAGGTGGACACGTGTGAGAATCATAGATGGGTTATAGCTGTTCCTCGTTGGCAGCGACATTGATGAAGGGACGTAACGTAGGGAGTGGGGCCCAGCACCATGCTGATGAATGATGACGTGGATGCAGTCTCTCTCAGGAATCTCTGTCGTTGTGTTCTCTGTGTCACGGGTAAGAGAGAGAGAGAAAACAAAGATCCATTTTTTCACACTTCAACCAAATGCATCGTCGCATTCCACAATAAGATAATAATACAACTCTCTCACTTTCTCAATTCTAGACAACAACCAAACTTTAAACATAACGGACCCTCCCTTTAACCTTTATTTTTATTTTTTCAACATGAATAATAAAAACAAATAAATTTGTTAATTTTAACAGTAATTATTTTAAAAATGAGACAAAATAGGAAGGAACTATGACGGTTCGTTTCAATATCTCATAATTCATCAAGAGAAGAAAGAAGGAAGAAGAAGCAATATTACATATGCATGATTGATTGCAACACCTTTCTTTGCCCAAAAACGCCACTACTATATTCTTATTCCTGCATCAAACTGTGTCTTAGCTTTAAATTTAATCAATGTCTGTGCTAGTCTCACTGACACTGCCCTTTACCCCACCACTTGGCACGTGTCTTTTTTGTCTCGTGCGAGAGAGGGACACACACTCACATTGTCTCGCACACATGCACACACTTTTCTTTCGTTCTCAAGAGAGTTAGAATGTCGGATTCCCACTTGGTTTAGCCATTGCACAAACCATGTTTTATTTTTTATGTCACTCATGTATATCAATAGTAGCTACTACATCCCACTCAACCATTTTTTTTTTAGTTTTGTAACTTTTGTTATTATGTCTTTGGCATTTGGGAAAGAGAAGAATGAATGAATGATGTATAGGAGCAGTAGTACTAGTCTTGGTCACTTTAATTTTATTAATTGTTCTCAACCATCATCAATACAAAACTAATGTTAAGAGGCCCTATGAAATGGAGCAACTAAATTGTGTATACTATAGTAGTACATTACAACCTACACACTATTCATTGGTTTGAATTGAATAGAATCACCACCATAAAAAAGTGAGACACCAAATAACCTAAGTTTTAATGTTGGCATCCCTTGCTTCTTGATTATTCCCGAAAGAGGAGAAATATGACACGCACATTGAAAAGTAATTGGTGGAATGTTGGTGTCTAAAAAGAAAGTGTTGTGGTACAAAGTATGGAGTAAATCGATTGCACTACATGGGATTGATTAATGCATGTCATGTGTGCTTCGATTTCACTTGGAAAAAGTGTAGTTAAATCTAGGTTGTTAGGGCACAACATATTATTAAGTCTATTAAACTGTAGAGGTAGATTGGTACTTGGTTGGTAATTAGGTATTAGGGTGTGGGGATGAAATGGAATAATGGCCAAAGAGACGTACACACGAACTCATTCAGTCAGTCCTTAATTAAGACTATGTAGGACCAGTCTTATTCATGGCCATTAACTATTTAAAATGGAGCATGTAACAACACGGCAGCATCACCAGAGCAACAGATTCAACATCTTTATTTTTGTCCAACTATTTTATTTTTTACTCCCTTTTCATTCTATCATTATTGCCATATCATACTTTATGGCATTCTCAAATTTGAATTACTCTTCCCTCCTCTCAAAATCTAAAATTATTAATGTGTCTTCAAATGATGTTTTTTTAATTTTATTTGGCAAATGTGACACTTGCTAGCAACTAATTTTAAGCATTACATTTCTTTAATAACTAATAGATAATAATTAAATAAAACAATAGAGTTATTTCAATCTTGATAAAAGAGGTAAAAAAAAATAATAATATTTTGACACTTCTATGTGTAAATACATTCCTATGATATTTTTGTTTTTGCTGACATCGTTAAGAACAAATATCATAAATATATATAAGTCATCATCTACAGTTATATTTTGGTATTATTTTGTACTTTTAGTATAAATGTATTAAATTAATCATAACTATGCACAATTTGGGTTTGTATTAATTTAGATTTTTTCTGTTTTGTTTGGCCGGACATGATATAAAAATATTAGAAGGATATGGAGTATGTCGACCTTTGAACTAGATATATAATGAAATGTAATATTTTTGGGCTCATCTACTTTGAAGTCATCTCACAAACTTGTACAAAAAGATACGTCTTAAAATATAACATCTGTGTGTATTATTAATACTGGTTGTGATTCACAAAAATAAATTATTCATTTTATATAGCTGTGTGTATTAATACTGGTTGTGTCGTCAGAAATCTCCAAAGGTTGCTTAGCATTACAAGTGAAATATTAAGTTATTCTCTTCTTAAATTATACTTATAAGAAGGATATGAAATACGTCGACATTTGAACTAGATATATAATGAAATGTAATATTTTTTGACTCTATCACTTTGATGTACTTTAAAGTCATATCACAAACTTGTACAGAAAGACACGTCTTAAAATATAATACACCTGTTCGTATTAATACTGGTTCTGATTCACAAAAATAAGTTCATTTTATATAGTTGTGCGTATTAATACTGGTTGTTTGGTTGGTAAGAAATCTCTAGAGATTATCTTTCTTTAATAATGGGATACCTTAGTTGAAGTTTTGACATAAGTCAGAAATTAAGTTATTTTCTTCTTAAATTATACCCATAAGAAGGATATGAAATATGTTGACATTTGAACTAGATATATAATAAAATGTAATATTTTTGGACTCATCACTTTGATGTACTTTAAAGTCATCTCATAAACTTGTACATAAAGATACATCTTAAAATATAATATAATTGTACATATTAATACTAGTTATGATTCACAAAATAAATTCATTTTATACACTTGTGCGTAGTAATACAATTTTCTCAAATTTGAATTACTCTTTCCGCTTAAAATCTAATTCAACTTAAAATATTAGTGTGTCTTCAAATGAAGTCTTTTTAATTTTATTTGTATACGTGACACTTGCTAGCAACTAACTTTAATGATCACATTTCTTTAATCAATAATAAATAATAATTAAATAAAACAATAGAGTTGTTTCAAAAATGTACAAAGAAAAAAAAAAGAGAAAAACAATAGATATACAAAATATTACCCTCCTATCCTAATTTGTTTGTACAAACTTCATATTTAATCTTAATTTATGTATAACTAAAAATAAAGTCTAAAAAATATCTTTACCTCAATTGCAACAAATACATCTTTAAATTTACGAATTCATGTCACCCAAACTATCTATTTTTGTAACTACTAGACATATATATGTTGTTATTTAAGCATTACATTGTTTGTTCTAGCATTTTGAATATCTCTATTATTAGTTTTGAAAGTTTACCTGAGTTTTAATTTCATCTTCAAATGACATAAAATTGATAATATATCAGAACCAATTATTAATCAAGTCTCGAGTAATAGAAAAACATCTACATTAAAGAATACATATTCATTTTCAAGAAAGAAATGTGAATTTTAAAACAAAAAGAGAGTGTAATATAAGTATTTCTTAAAGAGAGAAATATATTTATTCAATTTAAAATTATACACAACACTTTGTGATAATAGCAAGCTAGATTGAAATTTGATATCTAGTTGTCAGTAAAAAGGAACAGCACACCAACTCCTCAAATTAAAACCACTTAGACAAGGAGGATGTCACAACAATTTGTGAAAAACAGAAAAGTCATTCTCAAACTGATTCCCTTTTGGCCTGATGAAGTCTTTTCATAGTCATCGGGAGATAGATTAATCCTTCATTAAGTTATTAAAAATGATTAAGTAGCTAGTTAACCAAGAGGTGTGCATCTATTTAGACCCAACCAGAACCGAGCAGAAAATAACACTAAGATGTTATCTATGAGTTTGGGTGATTTTTTGTTCTTTTGGGCTTGAGGGTTCCTAGACACAATAAAACAAGTTTTACTATATGGGCTTTCTCTTAAACATTAAAGCCTTGTGATCCATAAGACCAGTGCATTATTGGCCTCTAAAATAATTATAACCTATCTTTTATACAATAGATACTATCCAACAATAATAATAAAAACAATTTTGCTATTTTCTACAAAAGTAAAAGAATAACACCACGAACTATAGACCGATTAAGTTGAGGATTTGGAAAAAATCAATATGATTATGACATTAATTTTCTTTTAAGTTTGAAATGACATCATTTAGCATTATCAAGTTAAAAATTCACGAGTCCTTCCCTAAGAGAGGTTTTAAGGCATGATGATAGGACTGAACTTGGTTGCTTCGTTCAAATGTAGGTTTAACATTAAATGTCAGCCAAGGAAAAGGGGTAAATGTAAATGGATTCAAGATATACGTTTATATCATAATCAAATATAAATTTCAAAATCCACAGTAAAATCATAATTAGGAAAAAAGTATAAAACAATTACGAACGATCTATAAAAAAATTAGGCAAGCCCACACCGACCTTTGCACTTTAGTATGGGCCAGCCCTTTGAACATTGCTGCTAGAAACAAATTCCACTAGCCTGTTGTGAAGGGCAAGTGAAAAAGTCATTTTGAAGCTGAATAGAAAAGCATCAATCTAGTTTGCAAGTCTTCTAACATAAAAAGAAAGCGACGCATGTGCCTTCTTTAATATGTTGTGGCATGTTATGAGGCATGTGGTATTATTGTCCTTGCCTCAATTTAATCCTTGACTTTATGTTCTGGTAGCACATGCATCAGTTTGCACCTACTTTATAATTCTTTACCCCACAGCCATGCATGCCAGCCAGTTAGAACATTGCTGGCTGCTTCATCAGCCACCAAAATGAAAACTACATCATACCCTTCTCAACCTCTCAAGCTTTCAACACCATGTTCCCCGAATTTCTCGCAGAGCACTAACCTGCTACTACCTTTTATTTTCACCAATCAATTTACATTAATTAAACAAATGAAGCTAAGCAATATAACATTAGACTATAATGAAAACAACAAACAAGGAGGATCCTGTTTAGGACTACCGTTTCTTCCTCAGTATAATCAATCCAACATAAAAATTATCCTACAGAATTTCCATGGAGATTTGATGAAGCAAACATAGAAGAACCCCTAACACCCTCCTGAACTCTGCTTCTCATCTCCACCACCTTCTTGTGACAGTTTGAGTGCAATGATGCAACAAAAGTTGGGCTAGCTGCTGGCCGGTATTCCGGGAATAGGCGGCCGGACCGGTATCGAACACCACAAGCATTGCAGAGTGTTTTGGGACCCATTGGTCCCTCTCTCCATTGGGGGGTCTTTGTCACCTCACAATGCATGCATTTTCTGGGGGGATCTGACACCAGATGTGAGGATCTCATCATCTCAACATTTTCTGATAGCAGGGACATATCCTTTTTCCTGTGGCCTTTTACTTTGTCTGACATATTCCCAGCAACATTTGTTTCGAAATATGATTCAGTGACAGATGTCCTTTGCTGATTTTGCCAAGCCTGTGCGTTAAGGATGAAAGGAATGGCAAATAGTGCACTCAAGCTTGAACGACGCTGCCGTTTACTTCGAGCACGCTTTACTGGAATGACAGGTCGATCAAAGTTGGAATTTTCAACAGAGGAAGAACTGCTGCTTTCAAAAACTGAAACTGGGCTGTAGGTTCGGAATTGATGCAAATCTTTTCCATTGAAAGTGACATTCTTGAGGGGAATGGTTTTTCCATATGTTGGGCCAGGAGCCTTTGCCACCTGTTTTATTGGGGAAATCCCATTACACTGCAATGCCAAACAATCATCAAACCCACAAAAATAAAAAAAGAACAAGAATCAGATGCAACATCAGTGGATTTGATTATTTGACTAAACAATTGAGAGGATTCCATTTGATTTTTTTCAACATGTACATCTATACTCCACAAATCTAATCACATGAAAACCCTGCTACTGTTCTAAAATTGATACTCTTAGTAATCAATTACCACATACTTACATCATCATTCGAGGGTCCAACACAAAAAGACAGTCACTCAAACTACTTGCATCTTTTTACAATTTCAATTTGCAATAACATGTGGTAGTCTTGTCTCTTAAGAAAGTGTAATTGCAGATATTGTAAATCATTTTCTATTTTATTGCCATAAAACAGTATACACAAAAACAATCGATAACTTAATACTCACCGCCAGCCAAATAGTATCAGCCAGCCAACCATGTCAAAATAGTTTTTTTAATTAAGCCATGGAGACGGAAATAGCTTTGGGCAAGGGATCTGATATTTAGAACTGTACGCCACCACTTACCAAATACAAACAGACAAGACATGAACTTCTTTATAATTAATTTGCACGATAAGTTGATATTTCAAAATTTATTGGTGAATAAATCTTAAATCTCAACAACACCTTACAACTCATGCCGTATTTTATTTTGGGTGTTGCTCTCATAAGGTGATTAAGTTCTGGTGACAAAGCTTGGAATTTTTTAAGTGTTTAGTTATTTTGAATGGTGAATGAGTGTAACATTATATATATATATATATATATATATATACACAAAAAATGTAACAGTAATTCTTAGAATGTCTAATATCTTAGATTATCTCATAGGATTAGTTTTCCTATTTCCTCCTAATCTCGTGAGTTAGTTATCATATTTCCTTATCATGATTTGTTTCTGTAATAAGTTAGTAGGATTCTTATTATATACACACGGATTACTGCTCTAGGTTTTATGAATACATCTTTGTTAATATCAATTTAGTGTTTCAAACTCGTTTATCTCTATTCCTCACTCTGCCTAAAACCCCATAATTTCAACAGTAGTAAATTTTTTTAATTTTAGAACCTGACAGTTATGATTGATGAACTTTATTAAAAATCAATCAGAAGACTCATTTTCCAGCCAATCTTCTTAACTTTTTCTCATTTTCTTCCTCATTGGTCTTTCTTTAACTTTCTAAAACTATCCAATAGTGTATACCACGAGGGGGAGTTTCTGTAACTTGAATGGGCGAGGAAGGAGATAATCATCATGCTTCCAAACTGCCTCCTCACATTGTCACACAACCCTGAAGTTCCAACTTCAGGTCCAGGACATTTTGAGTCAGTAGTAGATAAAATGTAGAAATTCTTCACCTAAATTTGTTAACAACTACATGTTTTATTACTATATCCTGTTACTGCAAAGAATGAGAAAATGAAACTGGCAACATAGTTTCAAGGGAATTCAACTGCTGCTTCTTCTACTTTTTACTTGTGGAAATAGATCATTAGTAAACAATAAAGCATGTGGTATGCAATTAAAAAGTTGCTCAATAATCCTGCCTTTAACTAAATGCATCTAACCCCGTATCTTCAACCTTTATAATACTTGAAGGCATGGGGGAGGGCCCGTTGCACATGCAATGAGGCTGTTTGGGGATTTGAGTCCATGACCGACCTGTCCCGAAGGCACAACTTTACAATTGTGCCAGGACTTGCCCTCTTTTCTTAAATCTCTAGATTATAACAGAATCATCATCAAATCTCTTCTCTGACCCAATGAGTATTTTAATTGCCAATATTTTTGTTTTCCCAATCCAACAAATTCCTAGACAACACTTTAGGAATAACAACTGTAAAATCTCATAGTTGTCTCAGTAACAGAATTAGCATCTCCTATCAAAGGTTTGTGATGAAAGTTCAGTAAGAACGTTTCATTCAGAAATTTTAGATATCATGGTCTCAAAAGACAGTCTTCAACCACAATTGAGGTCACATTATCAAGGTCGTTGACTCAGCTGCATTTTCCCCTAATGTCGGCAACAAAACTAAACTAAAATCACGACCACGATTTAAACACATGGGGTCAACATTGCAAGAGAATAATTTAAGTAGGTTAAAGACATCACAATCAACATTCCTACAAACCATATTGTGGAAAGAATACTCACAGAGACAGAGAACTCCGTCCCAAATTGGGGGTTTTCAGTTTGAGTTTTGTCACACAGCCCATTTGACGACGCAGAAAAAACCTCAGAATGCTGGTCTTCAAGGCATTTCAATTGAGAATCCCAGTCTTCTTCCACCTCTTCCAGTGGGAAATCAAAAAAGCCCACGACATCATCAAAAATATCATCTGACAGACCATTGAAGTTATTGTCGAAAAACCAAGAGTCCTTCATGTTAGCAATACCCGCTTCCGAAACACTACAGTACATTAGAAACAGCAAACACACATTGTCATTCCCTGCTCGCACACAACAAAAAACATTCGAAAAATAAACAACCCAAACCCCCCATCATTACTTAAACATCACCAAAAAATCAGAATTCATGCCATGTTCTCTGGTGTAATTTAGATAATAAGGTAATTAACTTAGCCGTAGCAATGAGGACGTGCCTTGTAAATATTCACAGAGAAAAAAAACCCAGCTAAAAACAGTAAAACACCAGTCTTTCACAATTTCTTCAAAGTGGGAAAGAAAAACAAAATCACAAACAAAAAGGGAAAATGCGAGCAATATCTGATTTTAAAAGGAAAGCAAAAGAGAGAAAAAAAGAAAAAGGAGAGAGCTTGAAAGACCTCAGACATGGGTTGGGTGGAGTGAGGAAATGGAGCACATTGTAGTAATTTGGAGAGGGAGAGAGAAAAAGAGAGAAAAAGAGAGAAGAAAATTGAGGATTAATTAGAGACAACACATGAGAAGATCTTGAGGAATGAGAATCTCTGTCTGAATTTGGTAAATTAGGTTTTATTTTCCTGCGCCACTAGCGCTGCTACCATGCGGAAACCCTCATCCTCCTCTCGTGACTTCAATAAATATTTCCCTTTCCATAATAGTAATCCATCTATTTCATACCAAATTTTAATTTATTATATTCATTTAATTCTCTTTTATTAAAACCCTTTCTCATTGTGTAATTATTATGGTTTTGTACACTTCCAAAACTTTATTATTTTCTGATAATTATGCTTTTTGTTTTGCATTCTTAACGTTAAAACGCGTTATTGTCATTTTAAAACCGAACTAAATGCTTTAAATAAAGTTTCAAGTATATGTAAAAGTACTCCATTAAAAGAAAGATATCTTTTAAAAGTAATCAGTTTGATTTTAACTATTACATAATCCATGCATATGGAAATATTTTTCTGAAAAAATGATAAATAGGAAAATTCAATAATCTACATAAATGTTTTTTAACTGTGCTATATAAATTATAAAGGTAAAAAAATCTTGACATATATGCATTGCTGTTTTTTTCTTCAATGAATGAATGACAGTTAATAAAATCGTAGGTTAAGAAAACCATGGGAAGTAGGAAAAAACATAAAGAAGGGTTGGTCAAATGTGGTGGTAAGAGTGATGGTGGAGCATGAGATATGGATCTAAAAGCGTTTGTTTAAAGCAAAAATAGGTGGATCTCAAACAAATTATTATTTTTTAAAAAAAAATCGTTGTATCATTCCAGATTTAATATAGTGATTTATTTGCAAAAGAAAACACAAAAATTCATGCAGATCACCGACGAAGACCAAGGGAATATTATATAGCTATTTTTATCTTATTTTCAAGAAATGAGTATAGCACGTTTAACTTTATATCACTTTGGAAATGGAGGTAAGAATAAACCTCCTTCGTACAATTTTTTTTTTACGTTTCATGACAAACGGATTTTATAAGAATTTAAATAATTAAAACGCGAAACTATCTAGCAATACATTATTATATATCATATTAATTACTTTAATATTTAAAATTATTCTTAATTAATTTATAATATACTACATTGGTAATGTATGAAAGATAAACTCTCCTTGTGATAGAGATTTTTCTTTCTTTTGTATCACTTGAATAAGTGATAGATTTGAAAACTAGAGGAGAATTCATTATTTTCTTTTCATTAAAATAATAATGCATAATTTCTTTCAATGACAAATGGTTTATTAAATATATGTAAGAAATTTCAAAATATATTTCACATGTAGGTGTTCACATATTTAAATAAAGGTTATAACAAGAGTCATTCTATCCAAATTTGTCCTACCAAGTATTTGTGAGTATGAGAATTAGTCCACATAAATAGATAAAAAATTAAAAAATCTAAAAATTTCTTTATAATTTATCCCGTAAAAATAAGGATTTAGTGTAAGTATTATTATTAAAAAATTTAAAAGACTAATACTTTATTATTTATTACAAATAAATGTAAAAGTATATTATAATAAAAAATCTAAATTCATACTTATAAATATATTATATTAATAAAATAATAGATAAGAATCTTTAATTATATTCAACATATAAATAATAGTTTAAAAAAATAAAAAAATAAAAAATAAAAAAATTTAATGAGAGTTATGAAGGAGGTAAATTAGTCCACATTTTGACTTCAGAACTATGTGAAAGATTATGCATATGGAGAAAGTTAAACATTCAACTCCCTCCATAATTTTTATACAATTTATGGGCTAACACTTCCAATGATGTTATCCCAAGCTTAAATGTTTACTCTTTTGAACTTAATGATATTTAAGTCTATCCTTCTCTTTTTTCTAAAAATAGAAACAAATTTTTTGAAGTTATAATATTTTATTTTATATTAATTTTTAATATTGTATTACTTTTATTTTACTCTAATTTATGGTAAGCTTTTAAAGATTTAAAGTTAGATATGAAATTTATAATCTAAAATATAATATTTAATCTTGTTTAAAAAATTTAAATTGAAAAATATATACAAATAAAAGTTTCGCTTAAAAGTAAACGCATAAAACATTACTTATTCAAAATATATAATAGTTAATAATGATAACTAAATTTTGTGACTACTTTTGATACTTTTTATCTTTTTTATTTATTTTTTTATATTTATTCATAAACTTTTTAGTGTTTATTAAATATGATCTATAAAATGACTTTTTAAATATAAATTCAAATATGTTATAATTATTTTTAATATAAATTTCATTATAATTTATTTTTATTTTCATAAAAATTTACAAATGTTACTGTTATATAATTATAATATTATAAAAATTAATAAAAAAATTTAATTTTGTGATTACTTTTATGTATACATTTTTTAATAAATTTAATATAAATTTTAATAATATCTTTTGATAAATTTGATTATAAGAATTGATTTTTTAATTATATTTCATTTTTTATTATTATAAAAAAGGGACAAATAATAAATAGTTTGATAGTGATTTTATTAATAAAAATAAGATTTAATTAAATTTGAAATATCCTATAAGTTTCGGTATTTTTAATTGAATTTTTACTTATTACCTTGAACTCCTTCTTAGACAAGAGGAACCAGTTGACTAACAAATTGAAGAGCATCAAAAGAGATATGAAATTAATTGTTGTAAGTTGAAAATGATAAGAAAAAAATAATGATCATATCCCGTTTATGATAAAAAAAAAAAAAATAAGATCTTTAGATACAAATAAAAAAACATTTTAAATATGAAAAAAATGAAAATTTGTAATCCAAACTTAATAAAAAAATCTAAATTTATGAAATAATTAAAAATTAATTAAATCTAAAAATAACAAAGTTAAAGATAAAATACTTTTATAATTAATTTAAATTTTAATAAAAGTGTAAATACAATAAATTCTGCAACTAGTATAAGTTTAAATGTTAAATTTTTATTAATGATTATAAAAAAAAAAAGTCATTTCTGGTATCTTCTCCTCTGTTTAAACAACCTAAATTCATAAAAAGATTGAGAGAAGTAATTATCTTATATGATATTCAATGTTTTTTTATTTACATCTATATTTTCGTGGTTGAAAATTCAAATTTCTATTACTACATTTGTTTATTTTGATTATCGTTGCAAAAGGAAATGGAGATGGACCATCCGATAAAAATAATTGATGGTACTAATTTTCAATGTGGGACCATGTGTGTTGGGGTCATCCTGTTTGAAAAATCAAAATGGAAATGCAACTCTGTTTACGTCTTTTGCAAAAATATTAACTTCAGGGAAAAAAAAATCTTAAATAAAGTTTGGTGTGCTTATTTTTTTACTTTTTTTCCCCTTAAAATTAAAATGAGTATATCATCCATACAAAAATCTGTTAAAATAATAAGTGAGTTGTTTTGTTAGAACAAATAATAAGAAAAATATTATAAGAATAAAGAGAAGAACAAAGATGAACAAAGGACATGAGAATGAAAATAATATTATGAAAATAAAGAGAAGAACAAAGATGAACAAAAGATATGAAAATGAATATATGCTCTCTGTTTTTCTGTGTGTTTCATTCAAAATAAAGAATTGAATATATACAAGTATTGTACCCATTCTAGATATAGCTAAATAAAGAAAATAAAATAAAGTTATTATAATCTGATAATGTCATAAAAACAAATAAACAGAATTGATGATGATTTGATTTTACCATAAAGACAAAATCAAATAATTAGTTTCCTTTTAGAAGCCTTCTATCCATATCCTCTGAAACCCCCCGCAAGTTGGGGAGCAAATATTGATGAGACCCAACTTGGAACAAATATTATTGAAAGATTGAGGACCTAAGGCTTTGGTATAAATGTTTGCTAGTTGCTCTGTGGTGGAAATGGGAAGCAAATGAATGAGACCCTTTTTCAACTTTTCTCTAACAATGTGACAGTCTATTTCTATATGTTTAGTACGCTCATGAAACACTGGATTTGCTGCAATATATCTTGTTGAGTCATTGTCACAATATAAAAGAGATGGTTGCTCAAAAGGAACTTTCAAATCTTGAAGAAGATAGACTAGCCATTGAATTTCACAAGTAACAGTGGCCATTGCCCTGTATTCAGCTTCACAGGAA
>Ga0209700_104421_pt1 | contig 25339 bp, 8 predicted proteins | sample SiratroredBW_FD_187528 | JGI IMG/M metagenome (GOLD analysis project Ga0209700, IMG submission 187528) | Root nodule microbial communities of legume samples collected from California, USA - Siratro red BW (SPAdes) (version 2) | ecosystem: Host-associated > Plants > Roots > Nodule | place: USA...
TGGAAACAGTCAACATTAAAAAAAAAAAAAAGAGATGCAATCACATACGAATATGATGAGATTATAAACATTTTGTCTAAATCTTAAACCCCTGCCCAAATCTTAAACCCCTCAAACAAAAAGAAAGCATTCAACATTAAAAATAACAACCCATAGCTACCCCAAAAGAAAAGCATGCCCAAATCTTAAACCCCTCAAACAGAAAAGAAATCATTCAACATTAAAAACAACAACCCATAGCTACCCTAAAAGAAAAGTTTTTAAAAGAAATTAGACCTTTATTGAATGCAATAAAGATACTTTCACAAAAGTTGTGGTAATTGGCTAAACCTGCAAAAACTCAATGGTGAAATCTCAAGCCATTCACAAATCCGTAAATTTGATAAAAGAATAAAAATGACTTATCTTTAGAGGTTCTTCCTTGTTCTTCACTTTCTCCACTCATTGTGGAAGCCTTAAGCATACATTTTATGATATCTCAAGAAAATCTAAGGTGAGAATTATGAACAAAAATAGGTAATAAAAAGCAGAGGTCAAACTTTTTAGATCTTTTTCGCCACCCGCCATGAACGACACCTCTAAACCTGTACGTTTTTGTCGGTGGAAGCCTTGGGCATACATTTTATGAATTGTGCCAAGAAAATCCAAGGTGAGAATTGTGAACAAAATAGGTAATAAAAAGTAAGAAAAGGTAAACCCTTTTTAGATCTTCTTCGCCACCCGCCATGAACGACACCTCCAAACCCTTACGTTTTGGTCGGTGGAAGCCTTAAGCATATATTTTATGAATTGTGCCAAGAAAATCTAAGGTGAGAACTGTGAATAAAATAGGTAGTAAAAATAGTAAAAGTCAACCCTTTTAGATCTTCTTTGCCACCCGCCATGAACGACACCACCACCACCAATGGTCCCCTTGATGAGGGTGTCGAGTTCTTCATGTTCCCAGATAGCGAGCTGCAAATATCGAGGCTTGCACCATTTGCTTCAACTATCTGTGGATTCGACCTGAAATTGGAATGTATATTAGAGTTTAAATTGGTTTTAAAAGAACATGTGGGAGAAGCGAGTGTCATAACTTGAATTTTAAATTTGAAATATGAGAGGAGAGACTGAAGGAGGTGTCATAATTTTTGAATTTGAATTTGAAATTTGAAATTTTATGAGCTGAGGGAGACACCAAAGACTTACAAATTGGAGAGATACACATAATGAGACAACCATGATTTGCAAGATGTCACGGAAGTGAGCTTCCACGATTTGATTGTTTGTGATTGACACGTGTGTTGGTTTCCTTTTTGGGTAAATTCTTTTTTAGATTTTTTTTTGTTAAATTCTCTCGTTGTAATACTTGTCAAAAGTTTCCGCTTCTACTACCTACAAATGTCACTTTCTTTTTCTCACCCTAGTCCTTTCGAAATCGTCCGAAACAATTATGCAAGTTAAAGTTTTTTTTAATTATTATTTTATAAGTTAAATTAATTAAAAAAATTACATCTATTTCTCTTAATATTATCTAACATTGTATTCATATTTTAAAATAAATATTTACCTTTCTTATATTTAAAAAATAATAATTACACTTGTGATAGTTTTTTAAGAGGACACTTATCTCTTTTATGTTTTTAGTAAAATCGTGATCTTAAATATAAGAAATGTGATCATTTATTTTAAAACTAATAATATAAAAATATGAATGTTTATTTTTAACCTAAAAACAAATGTGAATGTCATTTTAAAAAAACTTTAGGAGGGTTGAATGATTCTTTTCATTCATTCAATTTTATTCATATGAAGTCTTTAATTTTTGTTTAAGAAAATAATTTTAACTATATTTTAGTAAATATGTTATTTTAAAATAGAACTAGAAAATTAAGAAACACTTTATTAAAAATATAAAGAAATCATTTTATTAAAAAATGAGTGTCTTTTAAAAATGCCTGAAGAAATATGTCATTTTATTAAAGAATATAAGAAAAATATATGTCTATTTTAATTTGTTTTAATACATATATATATATATATATATATATATATATATATATATATATATATATATATATATATATATATATATATATATATATATATATATATATATATGAGTCTCATTTGGCATATTCTTATTAAAAGAAGTGTAGTTTTTCTTTAATTAAACGAGTACGATTTAAGATATGAATGGACAGTTTAGATTTTTAAAGAGAAAATTGATAAATAAATGAAATTAATTAATTTATAATTATATTAATTTACTTAGTTTTCTTTTAAAAAATAGTGTTTATATTAGTAACTTTTAATTTATGAAAAAATATTTTATAAATTCTTATACAAAATTGGTAATGCAAATACAAAATCCACCCAGCATACAAGACACTGGAATGAAATTAAGTTAACCGCTTATTCTTTCCTCCCATTCCGAAAACAATGGAGTGAGAGATTTATGGGCTATTATAAATAGATACATAGATTTATTACTTATACACTTTTTTATTTTTTTTTAGAGATTATACACTTTTTTACGGTGTCATTTTAATACAACTTATAGAATTATTTCACATTTTTCTGCTTTTCTTTTTCTTGTTAGTTTCTACTTCAAATTAAATATGCAATTGGTTTGTTTGGAACAATAAAACTAAAAAGGAATCAGAGAATGGCAGATGGGAAGATGAAAAACATCAAAACATTATTTTTTTCATTTGTTGGAAAATTTAAAAAGATGAAACCGGAAAAAACAACTACATTGGGTAATTCTTAAAACATGAAGGAAATTTATGAAATGATTCACATATATTGCACCTTTTTATCTCTCTTTGTTATATTATATTTTGTTTTTACAATTGTAGAGTAAGTCTTTTTTCTTGTTGTTATATGTAAAGAGGTTACTATATAGTGCACTTCGTTATCTCTTTTTCTTATATTATATTTTGTTTTTACAGAGGTAGAGTATGGTCTTTCGAGTGTTTTTTATTATAACTGTGTTGTTATCCTTGCGAAACAAATTCTGAGACCATTAGGAGGGGAAGTAATAAATGTTATATTATTAAACGTGTAATGTTATCTGTTCTAATCTCAATCTGTTTATAAATACATGATGAGTATTCTAAAAAGATGAATTTAGATCAGTATGGTTAGAAACTTTAATTTTGTATTAATAAAGATATATTGTCGGCGGTTAATAAGTTATAACGTAAAATTTTTTATATTCATAAAGATATATTGTTGGCCGTTAATAAGTTATAACTGTAAAAAAAATTATATTAATAAAGATATATTGTTGGCGGTTAATAAGTTATAACGGTTTGTATCGATCCCACCTTATAATTGATATAATAGATATATTTTAAAAGGAACGTTAGTTGTAATAATTTGATAAATTTATAATTAACATAAACAAACACTATATTAATTTTTAGAATTTTTTAATAAATATAAATACATGAAATAATAGGAAATTTTTTTAAAAAGACTTCAAAAACTCTAAAAGATAATAATAAACAGTAAAATTTCAGAAATTAAGAAACTCTAACTTATTAAGGATTGCAATTACATTTGTTAACTCATTTTAAGCCCCTTCTATTTTTAATACGTCTTAATCTGATATCTCTATGAAAAATTATGTTCATTTAATTTTTTTATTCTATATTTTAATAATTCAAAATTTATAATAAATTTAGATAATGTAAAAACTATACAATCAAATATATTACTAAAATCTTTTTTTTTCGTCAATGTATTTATTGACTTCAAAATTTATCTTATGTTGTGATATAGAATTCCATAATTCACAGACAAAACATTTGGATTACTATCGAATGTACAAAATATTTAAATATTGAATGATTGGTAATAACACATTATTAGTATTGATTATTTCGTAGTTAAACTTGCTTGATGTTATATTTTCGATAAAAAAATCACAAAAATCTTTTTAATTAATGTTGGTACTAAGTTGTTAGTTGAATATTTTTTCCCAAATCCCTATCAATGTAGATTAAAGAGTTTCTCTAACTAGTATTCACAATACTTTTTTTGATGAAATTTGGCTCACAGTTTGCTTAATTATTATTTGATAAAGATACTAAACTTTGATGTGAAATTTTAATTTTATATAATTCAATTACTCTTGTATAATTATATATTTTTTAAATTTCTTATTTAAACCACACATTTTATTATGAAAATTTAAAATTATATATAGATAAATTACTTTCTTAAAATTTTCTATTTAAACTATATCAATCTTAAATTCAAAAATCTTAAACAATATGTCAACTTTAAATAAAACAACATAAAAATAATATAACTAAAAAATGTATATATATATATATATGTGTTGTTACCTTCTTGCCCTGATCAAATCGTCAAAGAAAGGGTGACTCTTGGAGAGAGGCAGCTTCTCCAAAGTCCAAACCCGTTACTGGTAAGACTTACCGCCCTCTCTTTCTATGTGCTGTTTTTCCCTCGGTTTCATTTTCTTTCTTTTTTTTTTTATCTTTTTACCCTTTCAGATCTCGTTCTCAATCCTATTTTTGGGTTCTCCCTCTTTCAATTCATACTCACTTCCAACTGCTTCATAGCAAAGGTACTTCTCTCTCTCTCTTTCTCTCTCTCTTTCTCTCTCCTCTTTTTTATTTTTTTTGTCTTTTCATTTTCTTGTTAAATTTCTTGCCCCATTTTAATAAAAAAGAAATTGTACCTTTTTACTGATTTGTCTGCGAAGTTGTAGGACCATTATCTTTGTTGTGTAATTTTGGTGGTGACGCGGTCTTACTGTAAGGAAATGTGGTAGCTGCTAGGTTTTCGAATAAATTGCAATGGGTAGTGGAGCTCTCGAAACGAATCGTTTCACAAATGGGGAAGCTGAGAACGGTGTTCACAAACAGGTTTCTCCAGCTCCTGCTGCACTCGACAACTCGCTTTCTGATGCCAATAATGGAGTTACTGACCCTGATGTTGTATGTGTCTGTTCTATTGTGTACCAAGTTTTTGTTATTGCTTCTTAGGACAGTGTATGTTACATTGAACATGTTGTGTTTTATCTGTGTCTGACTGTCCTTTGTTTAGCCTGCTAAGAGGGCCAGGCTGCAGAAGGAATTGACCTTTCAGGATATGTATCAAAATGAGGGCGTGTTTGACGAGGATGACGAGGAGGACAGTGATTGGGAGCCGTTTCAGTTACACAAGTGTGTGGAATTTGAAATCAAAAAGTGGTGCTGCAGAAATTGTACTATGACTAACTTGGACTGCAATGACTGTTGCTATGTATGTTTACAGTTTACCTTCCTGTTGTATTCTATGCCATTCCTTTTGTTATGAGTTTCTTTCTGATGTATAGGAATGTGTTTGATTTGGTGATAAACTATAAACTAGTCGTCCTATCAATGCTACGGATCACTATGTTGGTGAATAATTTAGTGCTATCTTCTACATGTAGATATGTGGCGAGCACAGGGAGTCTAAAATCCTCAGCCATGGTTTTTTTGCATCTCCTTTAGCTCAAGACGAGGATCTGATTGAAGTCCATGGAGATGTAAAAGGACTGAAAGGTGTATATGCATACTTGGCTAATAAGTCTGTGATGATTATAATTGAATCCAAATGTTGTTTGCTCTATATGCTGTTTTAGTACTATAAATAGTGCTGGTTTGGCAAGGAATCTTGTGGAGCTGTCCTTTTTCAATTTTGATTAATGGTTTCCTTTATGGCCGGTCATTATAAGCTGTAATAGCCAAGGGTTTATTGTTATTACTTTTGAAACTTCATCTGCTGTCATTATTTATAATCATTTAGCTTTTGCATGTGAAGTGGAAAGGGGCGGTGTAGGATGGGAACCTTGTCTGAGTATCAATAGCACTCACAAAAGAATATATGTTATTAAGCAAAGACTGAATTAATTCAATATTTAAAAAAACCTTTATACAGGAAGAACATATAGATGAAAACATATTGTTGCCCTTAGCTATACCCGGCCCTGCCTGTTCAAGGTAATGTGAAGAAAAGCATGCTGGAAGACATAAAACAAAATTAACATAAGACACTAATTGAATTTAAAGTCATAACCTTTTGTTAGTATTATTGAAAACATTAATTCAAGAACAAAATTATAATTTATCAAAATCTGCACAGCAGCTTTCTAGTTTGATTCTTTATCTTTTTTGTAGGTTTTAAGAATAGAGATGTGTTTAGGAAACCCAAAGTCCTAGGGAGCTTGGTGTACGAATGGAGTGTCTATGGCAAAAGAAATTTATACAGGCTGGGTATCAGTATTATAAGCTCAAAATAAGGGTGATATTTTAACTAGAAGAGTTGTTTCTGTAGATTTATCTAATGGCTGGCCGGGGTAGTCTGCCATTCTAATTTATAAGTCCATATTTTGATTTTTATGATGTTATTATTTTTATATGGTTGTACGTGTTTTCCCAGTCTAATGTGCTCTTAAGCTCCAAACTTATTTAAGTTTGATCTATATCTCTGTAGATGTTGGCTCACAGGAATCAGTGGCAAATAGTTCTACGGTGATTGGCTTTGATGAGAGAATGTTGTTGCATGCAGAAGTATGGTTCAGCTTATATTTTATTTCCTTTTTTACCCCATTCAAAATGGATGCTTAGCTTTTTTTGTAACCTACTAGCTCATATGGACATTGTCAATTTGGTTTACTATCCAATTAAAAAGGCATACAAATTCTTTATTTTCAACAAACACCAGTGCTTTTATGTTTTATGTTGTGAATATGTCAAACTGGAAAAGAGGATTTTCAGTGCTCATCCTACTCCAGGAATGTTGTAGATTTGTGACACTGCAAACTTATGGTGATACTATGTTGAAGTAGGGCCTTTTTCTTTACAAGGATCTACTTTCATATTTTGAAAACATTTAGTTCCAGTTAATATATATTTTTAATTGTGTGCAGTATTATTTGTGTCCTTTTTAATGCTGCCTACTGTTTTCCAATTTAGTTAAAAACTTCAAGTATACTCAAATATGCTTCTCATATTACAATCTTTTAAATTTGTATATGATCTGTTTCTTGTAAGCTTTTAGATGTTTCAAGATTACACTGCTTCCAGTTTATTTTTAATCATTATGAATTGCTTTGAAAAATGTTTCTATTTCCTTTTATATTGAAGTGGTATATTGTATTCTCCACTTCTTCTTGTAGGAGACAAAAAATAAGAAGAAAAAAAATGAAATTAACTTCTCTGCAAGCTAAAATTAGCTTGTGCACGAGTTAAAAAATATTATTTCTTGGAAAAGTAAGAAATAGAATGTAGTCGCCTGATCAACGGTAGAAGCTTAATATTGGGCAATGATGTCTCTTGTGAACTTGTATTGGTGAAACAATTCCTTCAAGAATTTAACTTTTGTGAGATTCCGCAAATGAAGATGTATTGTGATAACCAAGTTGCTTTCCACGCTGTTTCCACTCCAGTGTTTCAGGAGATGACTAAACACAGAAATTTACTGTCATTTTGTTCAAAAAAAAGTTGTTGTCCAAGGAAATTTGTATGAAGTTTTTCGGATCCAATGATCAACTTGTAGACGTGTTAACAAAATCTTTAAGGGATCCTGAAATTGAATTTATTTCTTCTAAGATTGGTACATACAATTTGTGTGCTTCAGCTTGAGGGAGGGTGTTAGAATAGGTATTAAATATAGGTAGAAAGTAGTTGTATTGGAAAAATGCTATATGCTGTACGCATGAGCTGTATCTATCTTTGTACCTAGGACTCTAGTTTTGATCTTTGCTCTTCCCTCTACGCACTGTATCATAATTCAATCAATATAAATATAAGAACATGAGAGGAGTGATCAAGATCTCTCAACATAGTCTCTCTTATTTATCTCAATTCTTATAAATGTGATCATTGCAGCTTGGTTTCTATACTTAGTAATGCATTTCTGTTTGTATGATAATATTTTCTTTGGTGGTTTTTGGGTCATAGGTTGAAAAGAAATCACCTCCACATCCTGAGAGGCCAGATCGTCTTCAAGCCATTGCTGCTAGTCTTGCTAGAGCTGGTATTTATCTATTCTAAATATTTGCTGCAATCATCCATTTTTCTTGACCATCAATATTTACGGTTTAGTACTCATACTGATTTACTTTCAATTTATATTTGTATTTGATAGCGTTATTGATCATGCAGGCATATTTCCTGGAAAATGCTATTCAATTCCTTCTAGGGAAATCACGCCAGAAGAACTTATTACGGTAATGGATTTCTATGTATCTTTAATGAAAATGTGCATGGGCACATACATAAGTATATTGCCTATAACATTACTTTTTTAATGAAAAATATGTGAGATACACTTGGGCTGCAAACAAATGCTGGGAATGTTTTTCTATGTATCTTTAATGAATATGTGCATGGGCACCTAATAAGTCTATTGCCTATGACATTACTTTTTTAAATGAAGAATATGTGAGGTACAAGGGCTGCAAACAAATGCTGTTCAATTAGTAGACATAATTGTTAATGGTATATGCTTAATATTGTTTGATAGGGTGTATTAATGGATAAACTTTGTATACAAATAATATATGACATATGTCATCTGTGACATGTGCTGGTTTGAAGGGGATGCAAACTCGTGTATAATTGGACCAAAGCTCATCTTACCGTTCTGTCACCCCATTTTTGATTTGACTCTATTGATCACCACTATTAGTCTTCAGTAAGTTCCATTTCAAAAATAAATATAGAATAAATTGTTGGTAGTAGTGTCCTTTTTTATATTCTCTGGTTATGCTAATAGGAAAACTTGTTTTTAATTTCTGTCTCCTTGCCCCTCCCTTTCCTTTAACAGTTTATCTAAGAACTCTTGAATCCTTACCTAATCTTATCCTTTATGATATTGGAATTGAAGGTTCATTCTTTGGAGCACATTGAGTCTGTGGAAATTACAACTGAATCACTGTCTAGGTGCATTTATCTCTCTGTTTATCTCTAATGCATATTTTGTTTCTTTATTTTTTTCTTTGATGTTGATGTCATTTTAGAGTGGTAACACCCTCTGTACTGCTTAAAATTTATTGTCTTTCAACTATAAAATCGTGAGTGAGACTCGTTAAATAAGAAGTGGGACCCACAACATTGTAGTCTCTGATAAGTTTCAGTGGATGATAGTATGTTTAGAAGACTTTGTTAGCATTTCTCTCTTTTAATACAACCTGTACTCTAGTTGGGCCTCTTTGGTGATTTTTATCCCTAGGCAGAAATCTCCACTATCATTTTACTGGACCCTGTTCCTGTAATTGGATAATAAATAATTTATGATTCCATTCAATCCTTTAGAGTAAAGATGCTTAATTCTTTTTGAACTATGTTGACAGGATTCATTATGATTAACGTCTCTATGTGATTGCAGTTATTTCACTCCAGACACATATGCCAATCAGCATTCAGCACTTGCTGCTAGGTTGGCCGCTGGGTTATGTGCTGATCTGGCATCAGCAATTGTTTCCGGACATGCCAAAAATGGATTTGCTTTGGTGTGAACCATTGAGCTGCCTCTGATACTATCGTCATTAGTTGCAATTGAAGGTTGATATAAATTAATTATTAACTTCATTTTTGTCGTTCTATAAATCAGGTTAGGCCTCCTGGTCATCATGCCGGTGTAAGACATGCAATGGGATTCTGCCTTCACAATAATGCTGCTGTGGCAGCATTGGCTGCTCAAGCTGCAGGGGCTAGGAAGGTCCTAATTTTAGATTGGGTAATTTTGCCACTCATGCCTTTGTGAAATTATGAGTTTTTCCAAAAGCCATTTTGAATGGGGCCTAATTGTTATTGAATGAAGAGTTGATTGAACTTCATGATTAATAATTTATTACAGGATGTTCATCATGGAAATGGGACACAAGAAATATTTGAACAGAACAAATCGGTGAACTGTTTAATATTAAATTCTGTTTTCTTTTTCCACCTCTTTCGTGGATGAAATTTAGCTGTGCTAATCTTTCTCTCTCTTTTTTTTATGATCTTTTAAAGGCACTAAGCCAATGACCTTTTCATGATTTTACCCGTGCTAACTAGTTTTTTTCTTACCTGTAGGTCTTGTATATATCATTGCATAGACATGAGGGCGGAAAGTTTTATCCTGGTACTGGAGCTGCTGAAGAGGTACTTGACTGCCGGCAAATTTTCAAATTAAACTGATACTCCTGGCCAACTTAGCCAGGTGCTTTTTGGTCTGGTAGTGGGAATATTATTATTTATGGTAAAGAGTTTTTTAATAATAAACCAAAAGGGATGGAGATCAGTATTGCATTGAGTGATGTAACTTTGCTAATCTCAATGAAATTAGAATCTAGACGGAGTAATTTGACTTTGTCCTGCTCCTGCAGATATATAGATTTGAATTGGTTTTATCAAGTTCAGCATATTTTCCATTGTAAAATTCTGGAAGATCATCTAGTGAATGTGCCTTTTCTTTAGTAGCTCAATGTTGAAATTATATGGATGTTATTGCTGTGTGCTTTTGATCAAGTGGATTTTCAGTGTGCCTCTGTATTGTTCTGTGCGCTGGTTACAGCATATTTTCATTTGGGTGTAAAATGCCCATACATCTTTACAGTTCCTTCTCGTATAAATGCATTTAAATTTTGAGAAGTGGTTTCAAGTCCTTTTTCATGTTTTCAGGTAGGTAGTATGGGCGCTGAAGGGTACTGTGTGAATATTCCATGGAGTCGAGGAGGAATTGGTGACAATGACTACAATTTTGCATTTCAGCATGTTGTCCTTCCTATAGGTTAGCATATATTGTGGGATATTGGAATTTATTTCATTTGATTTTTGGAATATGGATTGATCAATAATTTCAGAACAGTGCCTTTTAGAATATCTTGTAAAATGGTGGACGAAATCAAGAATCAGTTATTTTAATATAATAATGATAATTAATGTACTGGAACCTATTTGGTAAGCGTGATATCAATATTTGAACTATTTGTCAATAGGTTATATGTGATCAATAATATGCTTTTGGTTATTGATCTAATTTTCCTTGTATGCTGCTGTGGAAGATTGATTCTTGTTCGTAACTGCCATGGATTTTAAAGTTACTTGAATGAGAATAATATTAGCTTGTACCATGCGTGTATATTAAGAAGTGGCATTGTAGAATATGATATTCTATTCTTCCCACCCTCGGGTTGTATCTTTTAAAATATACAATATTCTCTAAAACATTAATAATGAATTGCATTCCTTTTCAGCTTCTGAGTTCAATCCAGATTTTACCATAATATCTGCTGGATTTGATGCAGCAAGAGGCGATCCCCTAGGATGTTGCGATGTAAGAGTTTTAAATTTTATGAATTGATTAACTGGATTAAAATCACTAGCTGGACTGTGCAATAGATTACATAAAATTGCCGAATAAAAAACTTCAACCTGTTTTACGCTTTGATGAAGCGTTAAAAAAATTCAATATACTTCATTAAATTAACCAATTTTGACTATATAGTAAATCAGTATTTTATGAGGTATACACTGAAACTTTCACCAATGTTGCAGATTACTCCCTCTGGCTATGCGCATATGACGCATATGTTGAATGCCCTCTCTGGTGGAAAATTGCTTGTTATTCTTGAGGGGGGGTATGCGTTCACGCCTTTCATACTTAATTGTATTATGATCTGTTTTGTTTTTAGTTGATTTACATACATTTTACTGCAGCTATAATCTGCGATCTATATCATCTTCTGCAACTGCAGTAGTCAAGGTGAATTCTCTTGCCCTTCATGATCTGTAGTGATATCCCTGTTTGGGTTGTGCCTCCTCTTTCATTAATTTTATTGCACCCCTCAGGATGAAGGGTGTATTTGGCTGGTCATTTTTAATTTCTATTCTATGTATTCAATCTGTTGCATGGTCGTGACATGTGAGATTGATATATCAGAGCTTATTTCTCCTTGATATATTTCTATTTCTCACTTGGGTTCCACTGGAACAGGTATTACTGGGTGAGAATCCTGGACGTGAACTGGAAAATAGTTTCCCTTCCAAGGCTGGCCTGGTAACTGTTCTGGATGTCCTTAAAATTCAGATGAAGTATTGGCATTCCTTGGGTCCGATTTTTGTGAATTTGGAGTCACAATGGAGGATGTACTGTTTCAAAAAAAAAAGTAAGGGACTTTCTTTGGTTTATTTATTGAATTTCACAACTCTTCTGGCAAAGATTTTACGTAACCTTAAGCCAGTCAAAATAGTAATCATCTTCTAATGGGGTATTCGCTATTTATTGCGTTTTTTTCCTGGTTCAAAACCCCCTCAACTGATTATTTAGGTAGTGAGTACCGAGAAAATCGGGTTCCGAGGGTAATTTGTTGCTACTAGTTGCAAATCTTGCGAGAATGACGCAAAATAACGTTGAGGGGCAACCTAATGGCTGATCCCCATCATCACCTAATGGGCAACCTCTTTTATTGATATTTTGCATATTATCCCAAAAGTTATGTGCTTATATCTAACACTTTAGAATACTAAGTTATGTTTATGTCTAACACTTTAGGATACTAAATTTAAGATCAATGACACTGTCGTCTAAAAGGCATCTACAACACTAATACATCACCTTTAGGGCGACACCCTTATATACCACCTTATCTTGTTTGGCTAAGTACCCCGTATGTCCTGGATGGGTATTGTTTTACTCTTATATATTTGGACTAGTTGGGAATTTATGGGATTACTTGTGGGGAGGGGGGAGTATCCCATTCTCTGCTCTACTAATATACTGTGCGCTCTGGCAGAATTTAGAATTTAGTATTTTTAGAGAAGCATCAATTCTAAATAGGTGATTATTATTATTATTAATGCGCCTATCTGATTATTTTTATTTAGTATTTATTATTATTATTAATGTTTTGTAGGAAAACAGATTAAGAAACGACGCCGACTTCTGGTTCCAATGTGGTGGAGGTGGGGACGAAAAAGTTCCTTGTTCTATTTTATGAACGGCCATCTTCATGAAAAATCAAAGCGATTTTGTTGAGCTGATGAATTTTGTAAGCAGAGGAAATACGTAGTAGTTATCGGGATGTTTGTATATTCTATCTTCTGACATCTTTGATCGTGAAAAGTGCGGAAGGGTGAGATGAATCCGGAAAAAAGAGGGAGGGGGCAAGTGTAGAGGATAAAATTTCCCAGTTCCTTTATTTGAACATTGAATTTTGATAGTTACCAAATGGGAAAAATGAGAAATTAACACTTTCTGATCCAACTAAAAAAACTCATGATAAAAACTGAAAAACTAACGATAAAAACTGAAATGTGTGGTAGTCTCGTCCTTTATTTTCTTCGTCTGTTTAAAATCTTACAATTTCTGAACTTGATTTTATGATAGCCAATATTTGCCATTGTTATATTTTCGTCCTATGTTTTGGCGCCACGGTAGAAGTATAGTTGAAAACCGGATCTATTTTAACTTGGGTTAATGCTTCAGTCTTGAGGCCTTCATCTTTTGGTTATTTATATGGCCATCTCAGTAAAGAGATCATCATCCAGTGATTCATACTGTCTTGAGAAGCATAGCCTTCACTTTGAACGTTTCATTATTGAATGTTTCAACTGGGTTTTGGGCTTGAAAGTGAATGGTCTGATTGGGACAATGGTAAGTCTGGTTCAATTGGTCTCTAGCACCCTCCGATCTCAGGTGCAATAGGAAGACAAAGGTTCCAGTAGTTGTGACTCATCTTGGGTGGTAAGTTGCAATGGGTCGTTGTGGACTTGATACTGTTTCGGAACAGCTGACAGTGGAAGCAAACAAATTGCTCTCTATCTTGTTTGGCATCCATTACATGAAGTGAACTTTATTAAGCTATATATGTGGATCTTGTCCGAAATAATTTGGGTTCCAGTTCAGGGTTCCTTGTCTAATTTGCATTGAGCAAGAAGATGGAGATGGAATGGAAGTGATAGCAAACATAGACATAGACATAAAGCCATTAATTCCTCCCTCCCTCACCTATAAAATCCACATACCTTGTGCTTGAGTTATTATGAATTTAAATACTTTTGATGAAGATCATCTTTCTTATTTACTTTTAATCAATTTTGCCCTGTCAAATTTTTTGTTTCAAATTTACTAATTCAGATATTAATTATGTTTGTGATATTAAAACTGTTGTTGGCAGAGGATTTACGTATATTTAATTAATTATACAGAAGGAATTCGCTTAGAATAAGTGATAAATTGCATGGTTTTATTAGAAGTGGAAGAGTTGTTTAAAGATAGAAAAGGCAAATCAAATCAATTTGTATACACATGACAATCCCATAACTGAGCATATCTAATGAAACAAATGTGATAGCAATCTGCACGTCTGAGTTGTTTCCACACTGCCTCTGTATTAGCCTTTCTAGTAATCTATTGCAGTAGTTTAATCATTAAAAAACAAAAAAATAATAATAATAAAATCAAAGCAAACAAAAATGTGATTTCTCTTCTCCACACTTATCTATGTTTAGATGGAGAGAGAAAAATAATAGGGGAGAGAAGATTTTTTCAGAAGTTCAAACTACTTTGTTTGGTTGAGAAAAAAAAAATTAAGAAGAAAGATTTTTAAGAAATATTTCCACCTTTTCTGAAAAAGTTAGAACTATCATAATCCTCACCATGAGAAAGTCATAACAAACAAGACCTTTTTAAGTCTTATATACGAAGAAAACTTACTAAAAATGAGTTAGTCTAACCATCTTGGAAATGTCTCTAGTTTTAATAAGATTGTCTTTTTATACCAAGATCAATAATAAAGAATAATTAGCTTAGTTCTTATAATTGTTTGCAATAAAATAAGTAAAAGAAAACAAAAAGAAAATATCAATAAATATTTCTTTAAACTAACTGATAAGAATAAGATTATATGAAATAATATATTAAATTATTGTTCTAAAATTTTAATTTTTGGTTACCATATATCTTTAAATAAATGGCACTAATTACATTTTAATTTTCTTTAGAAGTAGTCTTAAAATTAGGATAGTTTTAAAATTTTATTATTGTTTTTAATATTTTTGGAAAATGAAAATACATAATATAAATGGATTTACATTATATTTTGGATGAATTTTATGCAAAGAAACGAGTTTGATGAGAACGAGAGATGGTATAAGGGGTCCATAATAGGATGAATTTAAATAAAATGGTGGTGAGTTAGTAAAATAAATGGGCAAAAATACAAAATAAATGATTAGTGATAGAAACATTAAAAATAAAACCCCAAATTTAATACTTAATAAAATGACGAATTTTTAGTTAATTTGATATTTCTGTTGTGAGTAGTAAATTTATTAATTTTGGTAGTTGTTAAGTTTAAAAATGAAAGTGAGATGATTTATAATTAATTCATACAATTTTTATAATTACTTCAGGACTGTGTTAGTCAATTGCATATTCCTACTACTACTATCACACTTTGCTCTTTGCCAACACAAATTCCCAGTCACTGTTCCATTCTCATTCATTTTCCTGCTTCTCTACCTTCTCCTTTTCCCCTTCTTTTCTCACCCAAAAAACTTGAATAATAAGAAAACTGTTCAAAAATAAGCATTTCAAGGTTACAGAAATCTGTTTAAAGCATTTGTAGCTGACTGAAAGAGGGTGAATGGTATTGAGGTAAAAAAGACATGACAAGCTTAATAACAAAGGCAAGTTCATTTACTTGCCATATCACTGCATACACCACAAGGCAATTCTTAGCATTACATCCACCACCCCACAAGACCAGTGGTAAGATCAACTAACTCTATACTGACATATAAACTAAGTACTAAGTAGTACTCTTGGATTGATTCAACAAATTTCCTTGCTTAAACTAGAGTAGAACTTAACACACCATATTGATGACTTTCCACATAAAGGACTTCAATTCCATACTAAAAAGAGAAAAGAAAAAAGACTAACTACAAGTAACAAAAAAAGGGTTGTCATTGATGCATTGTAGGAGGTGCCATTGGATAAGCAAGTGGAAGAACATAAGGTGGATGAGGATGAGCATGGGGATGGGGATGAGGGTGGGGTCCAGGAGGAAGCATGACAGGAGTGCCAACTGCAGATGCCATATGCCCTGGAGGAGCAGCCACAGGATGACCAACTGGAGTTCCATACATGCCTAAACCAGGTGGTATGTGACCCTGGACTCTATGCTTCAGTGATTGTCCTACACCCATTGTACTTGAAGAAACTGTGCTACTATGCTGCCCTGTAATTGGTGCTTGACTACTAGCCACATCTCCATTGTTCACACTAGTTATATCATGGATACTAGACCTCCTTCTGTCCCTATTCATAGAATTCAACCTTATGAAGTACTTCTGTGCATGGCTTGCCACTTGTGTGGGTGTCCTAGATATCACAAAGTTCCTTGAAATGCTTCTCCAATCTCCTTTTCCAAACTTATCTAGACCAAGTAAAAATAACCTGAAAAAACAAAACAACCAAAAACTTGTTAATTAGCTCTTAACTGGATTCCTATATAAAGCAAATTTGTACACCTAGCTCACTGGAGTCAATTCTGCTTGAATCAGATAGAATTAATATGGCTAAGTCTGATATGGAATGGATTAAGTAAGATGCTTTAGTTACTATGATGAGAGTTAAAGAGTTATAGTAAATGTAATTGAAAAGTACCTGTGCTCCTCCTCAGTCCAAGGAATTCCTTTTCTCCTTTCTTGTTCTGATGACCTTGACAAGCCTCCTTTGCCACTACTGTGAGTGGAGGAGTCATGGCCTAATCCAGAAAAACCACTTCCATAATTACAATTTGATCTTTTATCTGAACTTGTGGCCTTGGAAGAGCCATGGAAGTCCTTATTTGAGGATGTGGTTTCCTCAGAAGCATAGTTGGGGAATGGTATGTGACCTGCCTCTATTGCACTTACATCCTCTACTAGAACCTGGTAATGCTGCTTCACTTCTTCCATGCTTTTGCTGGGAACTGCTGAAGCAATCTTCTCCCATTGCTCTTTTGAGGCCTCCTCAATCCAATGCATAGCTATGGCATTCTCAAATGCTTTTTCTTCCTCATAGCTCCAAAGGGTTCCACTTGATGACATGGTGGCTCTTGTTGGATTTGCAATTATGGTTCAGCTTTGAAGGATGGAAATGGTGAAAATGGTAGCAGATGGGTGTGTAAGTCATTTTTTGGTGTGTGGATTTTGTCTCTATTGAACAAAGTAGCAGAAGGGGTGCGTAGGATAAGGAGAAGAATCATAATGTGTGTAGGATAACAAGTAAAGTGGTATCAAACAATCCATTTCAAGAGGACCACACTCTGTAATTGAAGCGATGTGTTATTTGTCATCTTCATTCATATAATTTTTTTCCTGTTTGCATATTACTACACGAACAACTCTCTCTCAGTTACACTAACCACAAAATGTAAATCAGTATGAGTAAGTAATATCTTTTTGATATGTTTTTGTTTACTGAAAAATAATGTTTGAATGATTTTTAATCATCTAAAAAGAAAATAGCATAGAAATAGTGTAAATTTTTTAATAAGTACCTACATTTGAATGTGTATATAGTAGGCCCAGTAGAATTTTCCATAATACAACCATAATAAAATGGAATCTCGGCCATGCCAATGAATAGACCTCTGAGCATAAAGACAAGTTCATTAAGGTATGGCTTCTTTTTTCCTTGTTGTTCAATCATTTAATCAGAACTTGTGATTTTCCAACACGTCTAAATTTTTTCTTGTCACTAGTTCCTGTTTTAGTTACCATTTTGAATTAAGTTAACAGTGATTTTGTTTGGTTTATCTGATATCACTGAATATAGTAAAACAATTATAGGAGACAATAGTATACGTTTGAACCTAAAAATTCTTCATCAAAAAGGGTTTTTTTTGCAAGAGTTTTGAGATTGAAATCAAATATAATATCATGCTGCCTTAATGGAAGGTTCACAAATACATGACACATGCGAGTACACCGAACAGAATTATAGTATTTGTCTTTATAGTATTTGTCTTATTGAAAGAGAGAAAAGAAGAGACGTGGCGAATTTTCGACGTCTGCTCTGCGATAATATGAACCACATTTGTTAGTTTTCTTTTTCTCAAAGAGGAACCTATTCATTCATTCACACTATGAAAACTAGAACAATACTATCCACATCCACGCACTTATTTTATAAAGTGAACACTTTTCACATCAAAATATATCATGTACAGCATCAAGTTGCAGCTGGGAATAGTAGAACACAGCTTCAAGTTGCACCATACCAACCCAAACTTCTACAACACTATTCTACCCTTAGCCTACTTTTCCATAATGGGAATTTTTTATTTTTAAAAGATCCACCTTCATCTTGTATGTGCTTGATTTTTTTCATCATCAACAAATAAAATAGATAAACTAGAGCATCTGAGAAATATTCCAATCTTGTACACAATTGTTCAAAATTATACTGTGTCTTCCCAACATATTACAAATTTATTTTACCCTTTATAATATACTACCCTTGTATTAAAGTTGTCATTATATCAATTTTCTTGCAATTTTATACATACATCACATTAAGGAATTTATGCACTTTGAAAAAAATCAGAGATTTTAGTTTGTAATTTCCCTTTAGCGTCTAAGTTAGAAGTGACATCCTTCAGATACGTCTAAAAGGAGCACAATTTTATGGCAAACAACAAACAAAACATTTGCTCATGATTAGGACCTGGTGATGTTACCACATAGCTACTTCGCATTTACTGATGATATAAGTATCTCCCTTCTCTTGGAAAATATAAAACTGATACCACATATTGTTCTCAGAGGCAGAGCTCAGTTATCTACGATACTGTATCAAAAGATTGGTCTTATATATATATATATATATATATATATGATAGGTCCCATGTTCAAACTTGTACTTCTTTTCTTCAAATAAGATAGATGTAAATATATCCATATGATTTTTTTTTATTACTTGAATAAAATATATTATATTGATATTGTGGATATTATCCAGAGAAGATTCATACTTGATCTGTCTTGAGTATGAAAACCTGTCACACTAATATCAGTCTTGATATCACAAATGAAAACAATTTTATTTTTACTTTTTTACTTCTAATGGAAGTCCTATTCCCCCTCTGAAAATGGTAGGTTCCACTGAGTTGCGTTTGGTAGAGGGTTCTGGTTTTGGTTGGCGCTAGTGACCCTAAAATGGTAAGCATAAACTAAATGCGGTGCAACCAACCTTGACTGATGGACAAAGTGTCCACATCCGAAAAATTTCATGTACCTCTGAGCTTCAGCTTTCTTTTCATTAGCATGTGAATCAGAGTCCTAATCCTTAGTCACGCCATATAATTACAATAGGATGTAGCAAATCCAGAATTGAAGTGACAAGTAGATGTCATGGTTGACACATGTATAATCATAGCGATAATTACCATGATAACAATCATCATAATCACTCTACACTGGACTAAATCTCTTGTTGGTTCACATTACTTTTGGATAATCTTTAAAATAAAAACAAAGTCACATATTTGTAATCATTAAAAACGGTAAAGTGCTATCAGATTACACAGGTCATCAACTTCCAAGTCCAGACTCAACTCAGATTTTTATGCTATACACTCCTTGTTCTATTTTTATTTTTATATAATATTACTACTTATTGTTCCAGACGAACATTCTGAACCATTCATATTTGATAATTATAATATGTCTAATCCAATGGTTAAGTTTTCAAAGGGGAAGAGCTAGACAGATTCCACCTTGACAAGCTTTTGAAAGTTTCAAAGCCTTTCTCGGAAACGCTTAACTAGACATAAATTCTGCACATTATACTTGCCCCCGTATTATTAATATCATTGTATCAATATTTTTGCTGCTAAAAAAAGGATGTTGAAAAAGTGACTTGCAAGTAACAATTTGAAACTGCCACCGCAAGATACAATCCATGTACATGAATCTTTTGTTTAGAGACCATCCATTGCATAGATTTAAGAGTTTTGAAATGGAATAGAGATCATAACCGAAGGTTAAAACTAAGTGAATTTACAGTATGGTAGTTCATACGAAGTCACAATTATCACCTACAAAGGCAAACATACAACCTGAAAAGTTTCAAATAAATCATTTTCTATTTGTTTGTCAAGAGTCAAGTTCATATGTCCGCTTCTTGAAGGGGATTTGATCAATCAAATTGCGGTAACCGCACGGCTGTTTATTTGAAGAAAAGTGATAATCAGCAAACATGTTCTATTGAAACTAATTACATGCTCACAAAAGAAATCGGGATGTCTGCAAAAAAGTCTCACCCCTTGATGTGTCAAAGGTTACAGAAGTTCCCCCAGACAGAGACAGCGACTTCTAGGGTGTCTTTCAGAACCATAAGAAGACATGCCCCAGCCTTTTTGATGGGATGCGGTGTCAATTCACAATACACTGCAGAAGGGATGCCCTTCCTGGATTTGAAAGCATGAGTTGTTGCATATCTTTTGTAAGCGCGTTGAACACTGCTTGAAGATCTCTCATTAGTTTCTCACAGGTTGCAGTAGAATCAATACCTCCATTTCCAGGTTGCTGCTGCAACTGATAATTGCATTTGATTGAGATATAAAAGCACTCTGTATGTTTGATTTACAGCTAAAACAATCCTATGTTTTACGCATATAATATCCTGCATCACAGTATGCAATAAATAATAATGTGCTTGGGGTTTGAGCTTAGTAGTGGCCTACCCTATGAAGGAATAAAAAATGTAAGTTTTCTTGAGTTTTTCGAAAACACAGAAGAGATCTTTGTCCATGGACCACAAATCAACTACACACAGTCCAAAAACCACAATACAAAATGTTTGTCACTTTTTCTTACTTATATATTGTTTAACTTGCCTAATTTTACATAATGTTAGACTCCAAACTCATACTTAAACTCTAATAATCTTTCTCTCTTCACATAATGTAGGACTCGAAACTCATACCTGAACTCTTAACAGTATTTGATGCATAATATTTTCTTTTTGACAAACTAAATAAGTCACACAAAGAAACATTCTCATGGATGACTGTTTCCCCACAATTTCCAAGATAAAATAAGACATATTTAGTTTTCATAACTTTATGCTTTATGTTGAGAATCGTTCTTGGTATATTCAAAATGATCATTTACCTCGTTGGATCCAAAACTACAAATAAGTTGCTAGTAGAAAAAGGGTTCAAGTTCTAATAAAACACTACCAAAACTTGTGACATGATATATTAGATTAGATACTTACTCCTTAGCAAATGAAAATAATGTATCAATCAAAATAAATGTAGACATCTATTCATATGGGGAAAGTACCAAAAGAAAGGAACAGTAGTTTATAAAAGTACCACCTGTAATTCTCTACGTAGAAGTTTCTCTATAACATTGAAGGAATCCACAATTTCCAACTCAGACATTTTAGATACAAGCTGTCGTATATCGGTTTTCATTCTTGCATGCCTCCACAATCTATCTTGTTCCCGTTCAGCTACAGCACGCCTCCTCTGAAACCAAGGCATGAAGTTCGGTCCATTCAGGAACCGCCTGATAAGAACATTCGTACGAACCATAGAGACCAAAAATCTAATAAGTGAAGTCTGAGGAACTAAGATTTTAGTGGAAGGCCACTCTGTATATATAATACTAAGAGGTAGGTAGCAAAAGATTGCAAATAAAACTCACTACCTGTAGAAGTTGAGCCAGTTAGACTTCATTCTCTTCAAAATGAACATCCCTGGACCTCTGGTTGATAAACTTGACAGAAATTCATCAGCACTATATCGAGGCAAAGAAGGAGGATCAACATAAGGAGAAGATCCTTCCAGTGGAGCTGTAATACTAAAATATGGACCAAACGGGGCCAAAAAATTAGTTGTGAGCTCCAAGAAATGCCGCCTTAATATCTCATTGTTAACAACTGACATTGATTCCTCGACTCTTGGTGACATGCCAGCATCTACAAGCTTATTTAAAATAGAAGTGTCGGGCTTTGTTGCGGCAGAATATGTAGTCCAAATGGCTTCCTTATGTTCTTTCAAGAGACAAAGAGGACCATCTTTCCGTAGCTTAATTGCATTCAATAAACTTGAAGGAGAAAACTTGTGTAGGGAAAGTTGTTGAAGCCCACCATCAGGTCTACTAGAAACTCTGCCAACTGAAAGGGCAACCCTATTTGAGCTACGATGGAGACTTCCAACTGAAACAATGTGGGGGATATTACGGAGAGCCTTAAGGAAGAAAAGATTTGTCACCCCCAAAACCATTGGGGGAAAGCTTTCCCCTTCCCGAATCGAGTTCAAGTGTGAAAACTCAGGATCATGAATGGTAAAATAAGGCCGGAAGTCAACACTGCAAAGTAATGGTGCAATCAAATTCACAAGACTGGCAACAGCCTCACAACACTGGGAAGGGGTTGGTGCAATGATAAGAATTGGTTCACCAATGACTAACAACTCCCACAACAACCAAAGCTGCATTAAAATGCCACGGAAAGCACCAAAAATATCTGCATCATGAAAAAGGCCCTGTGGAATAGACTGAGTATGAGGAAGTAAAGGTGCCACTGGAGAAGCAGACTCATCAAAAGATAATCCATTTTCCATAGGCAAGCTGTGTGCAGGTGGCAAGTTCACTTTAAGCGTTTCATTCCCAATAGGAAGTTCCATTAGCTTCCCAGGAACAGGAGCAGACCATGCTGAAACATAAGCAGCAATATGCTCCAGTGCTATCTTACCAATGTCAAAATACAAGGGACCTATAATTTGTAATAAAGGTCTAAACACACTAGAATAAGGACTGTGGGACAAAATAACCACAGACTTCTGCTCCCCTCCTCGTTTTAGCCTCTCATCGTGTCTCTGTCTATTAAAGACAAAACCATACATGTAATTAGAAACATTAACACTGCTAGTACTTGATAATTCTTTACCAATATTTGAGATTTGAGGATGTGTGGCATTGGTGGATTGAGATTTGAGGTGCCTGCGAAATCGGAAAAAGAAGATGCAATCATGAATGCTTGAGCGGTTTTGTTGCTGGGAAATGGAATCTGGAAAGGAACTATATGCAATCTCCAGCTCCTCATCATTCGTAAGACAGCCAGGAGGATAACATACTTCTACAAGCTGGCCTTGTTCAAGATCAAACCTTATAGCACAAAAACCAACTATCCATCTCTGTAAAGACTCAAGATCAAGACTGGGCAGAAGCTCTTCTTTGACTTTAAAGGAAGGAGACCTACTCATATCCGATAAAAACACTAATAATGCACACTTTCATTGATCAAAATGCCATTAACACCACCTCTGGCAACTACTTCCTGCTAGAAAACCAGCAGCATCTTCATTGGTTAAAGAAGTTCAATTCAATTTTACAGATAACTCATAAGCCTGACAACAAATACAAAGACACGCATTAAATTTGCTCATATATATGATTCTGTTTGGGGGATCACTAACAACAAAGAAGTATGAAGTGTACCTCATCGTATAGAAGAAACCAAAAAAGAAAGATAGCAAATAGAAACTATAACACTTGAAAGCTCTCCTCTGGAACACTGCAAAATCAGCAAGTCCAGTTCAAACATGCTCAACTACTTGTGTTGTTACTTTGACTAAGAACCAAACAAGTTTTCGGAACAAAAGCTTAAGCAATATCTAAAATTACACATAGTTCCGTTCATTTCCTCGGAAGCAAAACTAGTAACCAAACTCATTGTATGAATGCCACAACTTCAATTTCAACAAGATCCATCCATTGGGTACCTGAATATAGTAAAGAACCAAGACGCAGTTCCTAGCAGGAAACCATCCTGATCAGCAACAAAAGAAAACTAAATTGATTCCAGAAAATCAAACAAAGTTGGGAGCTTTAGGCCTCGTACTTGGTCCCAGTAACTATGGCTCCAAATTCAACAACTTTCTGTGCTCACGGCAATGGGTATCCAAATCAATGAACTATGATAGAAAAAAAATAAGTTCCTTAAGAGGAAAGAGATATCTGCAACAAATTTTTCATTTTTTTGTTAAATATGTGGAAATAGTAGTGCAAGTTGTGTACATATTTGAAATTGAAAATACCCCTTCATCCGAATATCTGATTTTAATATTAAATTATGTTGGCCTGTGAGTGAGAGGTTTCTCTGTTTCTGCCGAACCACAATTTGGAGTTGCAAGTTTGAAAGGCAAAATATAGTTTAAATAAATTTAAAAAAAAACTATATATTCAAAGAAGTTATGCGGTAAATTAATGCAACAGAATCATTTGAAAAGTTTTTAGTACGTCTTTGTAATTGTAAGTTATAATTATATCTCTGAACTTATGAACTATAACTAAGTTAAATAATTCTATTAGTCTTATGATTATTCCACTTTTCTAATACTTCTCTTGTCTAATATTTTTTTAATTGAGTTCTTAGATATGCACTTTTTGAGATCCTTAAAATTATCGCATTATATTTTTAATGATTTCAAAACTGCTACAAATTAATCACTTACATTTTTGTTTAAAAATTTATTTAAAAATAATTTAAGAACTTACTTAAAAAACCAATTTACTAATTTAAATTTGTTCCAGTTAAGAAGTCTCGTTTAATATTTAAGAAAACCTAATAGTGAGAATATTCATGTGTAAAATTAAATATCACATTCATCTTAACCTACTTAGGTATTTGAATGCATATTTAGATGGTTAAATAGGAGAATCAATTGGTGGGTGAGTGAGTATTAGACACCACATGTTAACAGTTGATTCAAGATGGTAATGGTATAACACTTACAAAGACTTAGAGAGAATAATTAAACTAGGAAACTTTTTTTTTTTTTTTCACTTGGATTGATATAAAATTTCCATTTCGCAATCCAAACATTTCTTTTTAATTTAAAAGTTAAAAGTGTTTTTCAAATTATTATTATTTTATTAAAAAAATGAATTATGTAATCTAAAAGATATGTTTAACTGTTAAATTATATAATTTAGATTTTTTTTTAGATTACATAATTTAAAAAATATTTTTTCATAAAAAGATTTTAAATTGGATAATCGAAGAGAATTTTCGTATTATCTAATTTAAAAATATCCTTTTATCAAAAAAAACTTTTAAATTGTAGAATTTAAAAATTATTTTCGAAGTACACAATTCAAAAATTATTATTAAAGATAAAAGAACTCACTATAATATAACATAATAATCTCTTTTAAATATAAAAAACATGAAAGATAAAAAAAAAAAAAAACAAAAAGAAGAAAAAAAAAAAAACAAAAATGAGGAAAAAAGAAAGAAGAAAGAAGAACAAGAAGAAGCAAGAAAAAGCAAAAAAGAAGAAACATGAACAAGAAACAACAAG
>Ga0209700_104422_pt1 | contig 25336 bp, 15 predicted proteins | sample SiratroredBW_FD_187528 | JGI IMG/M metagenome (GOLD analysis project Ga0209700, IMG submission 187528) | Root nodule microbial communities of legume samples collected from California, USA - Siratro red BW (SPAdes) (version 2) | ecosystem: Host-associated > Plants > Roots > Nodule | place: USA...
AAAAAAAAAAAAAAAAAAAAAAAAAAAAGACAGCAAAACTTAATCGATTGGCTTCCCCTTCAAGGCAATTCCCGAGCAATCTCTTTTTCGTTGCTACTGTTTTAAACAAATTATGAACTAGTAAAGTTCCATGATCTTCTGCGTACCGAAATTCATCTCCTGAGATATTACTGGCTTTTGAAACATGCTGCTAAAAAATGATCCAATGAAATACACTTCATCATCTTACTCTTTTACTATTAGTCTGCAACGCAACCAAAAGAATCGAAGCATTGTAAGGGCCTATTAACATTTCCAAGTCTTAATAAAAATTACACGCAGAGAGTATTTACCTTAAAAAGTTTTCATATTCTGCTTATGTCACGGCCAAACACAAAAGTAGTAGCCCAGTTGATGGCTACATAGAATCTGTTCCTCCAGCTGATGACACGAGTTAGGTATGCTGAGCGCCAAATAAACCAACTGACAAAACCTGCCAAAGATAACCCTTTGGCCTCCTGTAGGAGATTACGTGAATGAATCAAACCATGAGTTTTTAAAGCACCTGTAAAAGCTTAGGAATGAAAATCACCTTGCTCTGTCTGAGGTCCACTAGAGCCTTGTAACTCCCTATAGATGCCATGCTTCCAAGGTGCCTGTAAACAAATTGTTCCCCAAAGTCTATGTCCTTTGCACTGTTTGCACGACCTCCATTTGCTTTACCTATTTTGTTTAGTAAACTTGCTAAATATTTACCTTGCCTTTCTGCCACCTGCGGTTCAATCCAAACGGCAACGCATTAAATTGGTAAGAATAAGCTTTCAGGCACATGTGAAAAATGCAACGTCAATTCACTCATGAACCAATAACAGAGTACATACAGCAGTAAGTAACACATTCAGAATGAAATCTGTCAAGGACAAATACCTTAGTGCAAAATCAGAACTACAAATTGCAGGAATTTAAGAAATTAATTTGTATGCGGAGAAACTAATGAATCCAATGTCACATACTTGGGCTAAAGCCGGTAGTTGTTGTTTTCCAGTACTTTCTACAAATCCACTGCAGTCACCTATGGAGAAGATATCCTCTACTGTAGGAACACGAAGCCACTCATCAGTGCCAATCCTGTGAATAAGAAACTTCAACAATTTGCTTTATGGAAATACACTGATCTATAGTTATAGTTATCATGAAATGAAAGAAACGTGAGAATAGAAGACATGTCACATCAAATGTGTGTCAAGCACGAGGAAACCTGATACATCTAACGAGAGCTTATGGTGGACAAATGACTAAAACAGTAGAATATAACTACGTATACGTATCGATTTACACCCCAGCCTTAACATGTTTTACACCATATAACTACCTGTCGAATCCAACCATTGATGTATATGCATTTTACATGATGATTTTCATGCCAAAGTTTGGAAGACTAAAAGATATGTGGGTATAAAACTATTGATATTTTCTTATATTTGAAAACTACATATTACCAAAAAAAAAAAAAAAGGATTTGTATGAAACCTTATGAGAATGAAATGCCTGAAATGAACTTTCAAATGCAACCTTGAATTGAAAACTTCATGAGATGTTATTCATTGGCTTAAGATTTGTTTTGATCTATGCCTAATTCAGTCTCCTTAAAAATAAATACATGCGTACAACGAGTGATATCTTTGGACAAAAGTAACCCAGCTTTCATGATAAGACACATCATATCTATTCATATAACAGCTCCCAATTTGTAAATTTGAAACAGCTATCAGTGGAAAGAAAATAAGTGCAACTATGTTGAGTAACAAAGAACAACCTTCCACCAGGAGATTTAGGGAAATCCAAAGACTGAATAAAAGCTGATGGGCCAACTCCAGTCGACCATACGAGCAAGCCATATGGTACCTCAGTTCCATCATTTAGGATAATCTTCTTCTCCCCGACATCTTTCACAATGCCACGGACTAGTCGGACTCCTGACTGATAGAAACTTGAATATGAGAGGAGAGGATATAAAACTAATACTGATATTGATTTTAAAAGCTAGCCTATCAATCAGTTTTCATCATACTTATATGATTCCAAATACCTCTGTTAGAAGCATTGTGTCGTGATTATATTTCATGTTTTGATAATTAATTAATACCATAGTAATTACTAACAGACTACACATTTCTTTAAATGGAAAGCTTGGTTTAGTTGTTCTTTGTTTCTTTCTATATGATATTCAGAAGTTCGAAATCAGCAGGAAAAGGTTGAACAAACAGAACAGAAGCTCCTTTTTACATATAGCTCACCTTTGTCAATTGATTGGTGGCATATTGCCTGAGTCGGACATCAAAGGAAGACAGGATCTCATTGGCCTAAAATGGCATGAATAAATTCGTTAAAAAATAATTACCTTAAAAGAAAATTTTGGCATGAAGAAAAATGACAATGGTATTTCTAACCATTATGTTGGCAATAATTGTAATTTGTACGACAGTGATATACAATAGAAAGTGCAACAGGTTTGTTGCGATAGGTCATACCAAAAAATCTAGTCTATTTGGTTGTATTAAATATGTTACGCTACTAAGCACACCTCAATTAAAGTAACGTGGATGTAATCCTTCACATGAGAATATCTCTCACGGACATCTCTTACGATAAAATCACTAAGTTCACCGCTGAATTCAACTCCAGTGGGACCGCCTCCCACAACCACACAGTGTAACAGCCTCCTTTTTTCCTCTTCTTCAATCCCTGCATCCAAATCAAATACAGATTGCATAGATGATGTATAATAACCATTGTTTTCAAGTGACTTTATATTAAGTTAAAATATCAAAATTGTTGTAAACCTGGAACATCAGACATCATTAAGTTCAGAAGCAACTTCCGCCGAATTTCCTGTGCATGGTAAACTTCACGAAGAAAAATTGCATACTCATAGACTCCATGAATTCCAAAAGTGGTAGGTTGTGCTCCTAATGCAATTACCAGCTTATCATATGAGATCGTAAACCTCCAGGGATCTAGTGTCTGCGTTCCTTCAGTTACAGACTCGCATTGCACCTTCAAAACCATTTTGCCAGATTCTCTCCAATTAAACCACATCGTGAGTACCAATATTTCAAGTAATACTAGTAATTCTCCCAAATTAAGACATATTGTCAGTTCCAATATTTCAAGTAATACTAGTATGATGCCATTTTGTTCATAGGACGAGGAGAAAGAATAAGAGAAATAGGTATGAAATTGAATTTTCCTTGGGGCTTCAGGTTCCAGGCGTTGCTTTGATAGTTTTAATTCCAACAAAACAATAACAAGCTTTATATTACTAGACAGGGTATCGATACCAACAACACAGCAACAACGTTTATCTTACTATACGGAGTAGACCAAAAGGTATCAAAAACACGATTTCAATAAATCCATCAACAAACAAGGTACCTCCTAATAATTTCAGAATTTGAATAAATTCCTTCGAGTTTCAACACAATAGGGAAAAACTTCAACACGGAAACATAAGACATTGTTTCATCCCCTAAAACAAGATAATTTGCACATTCCATGCACCTCAAATGAAATGGAAAATGATAAGAAATGGGATTGATGTTAGTTTATTCCAGGTGACATCAATTGTTTTATAATAGGTTGGAGATCTCACTTCAACTATAAATAAGGCCAATTCATGATATATAACTGAAGTTGATTCTCTCCTTACATGCCGATTTTATAAGTATGAGTTAGACTTAAACTTACTTTCTAACTAATATGGTATCAATCCTAATGAAGTTTAATGGACTAACGAATCAAGTCATAATCGAAACGTGATGTTAGAAGGCCCGTAAACCCATTCTTAAGGTCCTATTTGCTGTAGCTTTTGGTCTAGAGTTTGTTATGCAACAGAATATATCAGTAGCGCAGAGGATAGAAAAAAGAGTAGACAATAGAAAAACAGCAGCGAATTTCTTTATTTTCGTTTCTACTGCTAAATATTTCTCCTTGAAACATACTCGTTAACATTTTTTTACTGTTGGTTGAAATAAATAGAAAATCACAAAAATTAGTGGATCAAACATCTTATTTAGCAATGGTTTTTCAATTTTGTAGTTCTCAAGAAAATTTTAGCCAATAAAAAGTGTGTTACTAGCTCTGATAGAGCTGGTATCAAGGTCACGCAACGACATGTGACCTTAAGGCATTGCAAACCCCTGAACACATAGTCGCATATAAAGAATCTCTACATGCTAGAAGTTACAGAAACGTATGAAAATCAAGAAAAGTGATAACATACGACATGGTTGACAGCATCAACGGCAGTACAATTGGCGAGGAAGAAGAAAGAGCCAGGCTCCCGGGAAATGGCGGGCTGGATCCTGGCGATGGGCTCGGCGACGGTTCTGAACTCGAGCGTTCCGACGCACGTGGAAGCCAAGAGAGGCGTGAAGACCATGTGGTTGCGCGGTGACACGCAAACGATGTCGTAGATTTTAGGATCCAGGCCCTTCATGAGCCGGCACCCGGCCCAGCCCGAGCCCAGCACGACCACACGGGGCTTCTCGTGGGCCTTGGTGGGGCCCAGGCCCGCATGGCGAACCGGGGTGGTGGAGGTGCTGAACCGGGAGAGGGAAGTGAAACGGTGCGTTTTGGAGGAGAGGTGTCGGAACCAAGACATGGCGAAGGTGTGAAAGTAACTGACTAACTGAGATGGTTGTGTTAGGAAAGAAGGAAAGAGAGACGAGGTTCCAATTATTTGGGTCTGGTTGGATCAATTTGACTTGACTGTTGTAAGAGGCTGCTTTCGCGGAATGGGAGCGTTGACGTTGTTGTCACGTGTTACCATCATGATGCTGCCATGTATCAGCAATGCCGCAAGAATGGCTGCTCCTGGAAAGTGTAACCTCCAATCATTTATGTCATTTGCTTTTTCTTGACTTTCTTTATAATAAAACTTGTTTTTTTATTTTATTTTCCATAATCACATTTGAATTGAATCTCATCAACCTTATTTATTCAAATATTCAACCAATTTAAGAAGTTGTATGAAATATAAGATATATGAGATTCGTTTTAATAATCTTAACATGACTGCTCTTATAAGAGAATTGTTATTGGATCATTGTTTAACAGGTTCATATTATTTTAAATTTTATTTTAAATATTTCTTTCTACGTGCTCAGCGTCAACAATAGTGTCAAACTATTTTTTTTTTAATTAAAACTTGAACTTCAAGGTATCAAATTAAAGAAGTAGATGGGTACATCTCTTTTTCTTATTATACAGTGATAAAGTAAGGTTTTTTTTCATTTTCGATGTAATTTTTTTATAAAATTTTTAGAACGGGTAAAATTTTCTTTTATTCATGTTATATGTAAATCATGTTTAGTTTGCACAATTTTATTACGAGCAAATCATGTTATAATAACAAGATTTTATTTAATTTATTGTATCGTTATAACATAATTTTAGTACAAATGGTAATATTAATTACAATCTTATCATAATAACACAATTTTAGTTATTTTGAAATATTTTATTATACTAGTATGATTCAATTTTTAAAATCATGATTTTTTTTGGAATAATTTTTTTTTATCCATTCTGAAAATTTAGTAAAAAAATTATATCAGAATAGAAAAGAATCTGATAAATTAATTTGTAAAATGTAATAGATATTTTGTTGGTGCATATCAAATGGCAACTTCCCACCCGGAATTGATCCTTTACAATTCTTTCTACATAGTGTCTTTGACTATGTTTGTTTCCAAATCACTTGTGTTTCTTAATCGATTTCAACATCAATAGTTTTATTGAAAAACTATTTAAAACATTGCTAGAATTAGATGTTTCCATAGTGTTGTAAAATAACACATTCGGCTTGATTGTAAGTTCAATTTGAGCAATTTTCTTTCAACTATAAATTTGAATTTGGTACGCGTTAGTTAGCATTAATTATTTAACCAAACTAAAGATCATATGCAACTTTAAATTTGACAAAGAAAACGCACCTTATAATATTTATAACAGTAATTCAATTATTTGTTTATATTTGTTATATCAAAACTTTTTTACTAAAAAATAATCTAATACTTCTTAACATGTATTAGATCTTAACAATACAAATTGTTTAAATATGATTACTCCTAAGTAAATATGCAAAATAAAACAAGTAGGACTTGTAAGTTATTTACAAAAATGTTATACTTAGTAAAAGGTACTTGCCGCGTACATCAAAGTTTCAAATATGAAAATAAAGAAACCTGTAGGAATAGTCTTCTACTAAAAGGTAGTATAGTATACATGAATTCTTAAGTTCTATTCTCATTATCGTTATTGAAGAGTTAAAAAAATGAAAATGAAAATGAAAATCAAAATAAAATTAATACCTTAACGATACATTTGGAATGGATTGTGAAAAGAGTGAAGGTGGTCAGAAAATTTTGATGAATCAAAGTTTGATGCAGTAGTCTTGTATTTGTTTAGTCGGTTAAAAGAAAGAGAACGATGGAATCATCTACATGGGATCAAAGATAAATGTAATTCTTTACCACCGATATCACGTACACTACTGTCCTGACTTTGAATTTCAAAGCAGTACGATTGATCTACAACCTTTAAAAGTAAAGGCAAAATTTGATCCAACATTTCTAGCTATTAGTTCAGTTCAAGCTTAGATTATCACGTGTAACATCATATAATGTGTCCTGATGTCAACTTAGTCACAATTATTTTCATATTTAGTTGTTTAAGACACTGGTGATGGTATTAACCATACATTATTCATGGCAGTTATTAAAACCATAGATTACATAAAATTCAAGACAATGATAACATAGAGAGTAACACTAACGATAAAAAGGAAAAAACTTCAGTGTAGCATGTAAGAGTTTTTAGAGTTGTTCAGCAACAAGAAAAAAGTAGTTTTACTTTACAAATCAACCTATAGAAGTCCAATTCAAGGATTAATGTAATTATTAAGGTTAAACTCTCATTGACTTGGGAAACAATATTAAATGCGCATTTGACAGCACAGATCAGTTTTCTTCTTCAAAAGTGTGAGTAAGTATATCTAATATGAAGTTTATTTCACCAATAATAGTGTTATCTAGTGCCTAAGCAAATATAAAAGCATATCAACAAGGTCATTTAAACATTTTAAGAAAATCAACTTTGTTAAAATAAAAAGAACAACTAGGAAGCCAAGTGGTATTTTCTATCAAACTAGGAAGCAAAAAATTAGTCTCGAGTGGTGTATGGCATAATATAACTGCAGTTTGAGAAAACATAATAACCTTAAACCATTGAAGTTCTCTTTGCATTTGCGAAGCTGAGCCAGATTTGCGATCAAGCTCAGCTGTGGGCACTGAACTCCCTATCAGATGCAAACATTTTGCTTTTATGGACATTTAACTTTTTAAAAAATGCACTTAAAACCATTCAATCCTTTATAAATTTCAATGCTCACCTGATGTTTTCCTCTCTCCTTCACACCTTCATATGATCTTTATTAACATTTAGTATAAAGACTAATTTGAGACGCACCTGACTTATTATTTCTTCCTTTGTCTTCCTTCATGGTATAAGGAACCTCCTCACGGATTCTGGGTGTGACTACAACAAAAATTTATGAAATCCTATAAACAATACTTGCACAAAAAAAAAAAATGAACTTAATTTTAGGATTAGGTAAGTAAATTATTTTAGTATTTATAAAAAAAGTAAAGAGAAGAAATAAATGATTCTAACTTGCACCCTCTTAATCTCAACTCCTAACTTCACCTCACAGTATGCAAGTTTTCTCTTCTTCTTCTCTATTCTGTATTTTGCTATCAATATTATTATTAGAGCAAATTACATTAATAATTTGAGAATATTTTTCAAATTGGGCATAATGCTCTTGTTTTTTCTTACCCAACATGGAAGACACGTTATGATATTTTTCTAACAATTAAGAAGATTAATGTAACTTACTATGAGTGTCAGTATAAGTTTATTATATATTTAAGGAGTTTCTTCTACGTTCTAAAACAGGAGTGCCTTATAAAATTCAAAACGCAGATAGAAAATGTGACTATTATTTACTCATATTATTACAACCATCAAATACTACTGCCTAGCCTTCACCCTTGATACCCTCACTTCCATGCTTATACCCCTTGCAAAAAATTACTGTTCTAACCTATGAACTATTATTATTTTACTCTAAATTGATACAATTTTATAACGGAATTGAAATCTATTTTAAAGGAATAATTTTATATTCTAATTTTTTTACAACTCAATCATAAGTATTACAATAAACTTTGATTTTGAGCCAATGTCATAAAGAGAATTCGGTGTAGCACCAGTTGCCATAAAGATTCAATCAAGAGCTACGTCTTCTCGCTGAAAAGGAGTATCAGAAACGGAACAGAGAGTGTAAGAATATGCTGCTGAAAATTCTTAAATAAGAATTTTTTATTAATATCATCTAATATTAGTTATTATTTTTACTTTCTTGTCCAATGTAGGTGAGGGTTATTTAATGATGGCAAGGATAATTTTTAATTGATGTCAAGATTTTTAATGTAATTTTTAGTTTTCCTGTTAGAGGATTTCAATTCCTTCTAAATACAAAAAGTAATTTTAATACTAAATAATATTTAATAATTAAAAAACAGTTGATGATATATTTTTCTTTAATCCTACAAGGATTAGTTTTCAAAGGCATGGGTAGAAGTTTTCTAATTGACTCTTCTAGATGTTAGTTAAAAAATTGTTTATGTGACATTAGGCTTTAGCCTAAAATAATCTTAATTTGGTTAAAAGTTTCTTTAGTGAATATTAAACACTTTTTAGATAAAATTTAGATAAAAATAACACTTTTGATATCAATTAGAAATTTTTTTTATAGACATCGACTATTATATAAACTTCTAGAGATCAACTTGAAAATTCTAGTTGACCTTCATTGAAAATATTATCAATCATATTGATTGAAAAAAATATGAACTAATATTGATTATTAAATAATTTTAAAATATACCTTGGTGAGAAACAAATTAAATCATGTCAACTAAAATATAACCCTTTAAATGTAGATTGAGAAAATATTGATTTACATGACTGACTCAAAATTGAGTATTTTTTTTTTTTAAATATGAAGTTTCTTATTCAAAACACCATAATTATGTTAGACTTATTTTACTTTATTCACAAATTATTATTCCGAATTAATGTCTTTGACCACAATTTAAAAATTAAAATTATCATTCTAAAAGATGTTTCATCTTATTCTAAAATACATTACTCAAACCACAAATTCTGAAATCTCTTACCTCTATTCGTTATTCATAATGATACTTTTATACTTATGGGTGTGTAAAGAAAAAGCCCATTTATGTATTATATCCTTTGAGTTCATGAGCCATTGTAATGTCGCTCTTTCGTCATGCACTCCCATAATTTCTAATTGCATAATACATTTTAAATTGACCATTTTAACATTTATAAAAGTGACTTCTGGATAATTTTCTAGAATAAACTTTTTCAAATTTCTAGAAAATGATTTTTTAAAATAGAATTTCCATAACAGAATTTATGGAATGGAATTTTAGAAACAGAATTTTTCAAACATGCTTTCTACAACACAAGAAATACAATATGAAATGAACTTTTAAAAAAAATATATATATATGATACATTCTCAATTAAGTTTTCTGGAACAAGGTTTCCGAAATACATGAATGAAATACATTCTCAATGATTTTTCAGAACCAGCTCTCTTCTTCTTCTTCCTCTTAGAGTATAGTGAAAAAACGGATGTGCTAAAAATTACTTCCTGCACTTACAAATTTTTAAATTTTCACAAACGTCCTTAATAATTTTATTTATTTTGAAAACAGTGTTTTACCGATTTTTCATATCAACAAACTGAAGAATTCAGTGACAGAAAGCGTGCAACAATTCTATTATATACGTTACTTTCAAAATTAAAATTTTAGGGTACTTTTGGAATTTAAAAGAAATTATAAGTGCAGGTCATAATAATTTGTGTAGTGTAACTACGAAATATTAAATGCTCTGGTAATAAGTTTTTTTTTTGTTGGTTTTCATTGATTTTTTAGAAATTACACTTATTTGTACCATTAAATGATATTTACTTCTTCTTTAATTTCAAAATAAACATATATTATTTTTCATAATTTCTTTTATAAAACTTATATTAGGCATTATTATAGAACCTAACTTGTTTAATTTAAAATTTCAATAATTATATATCATCACATGAATAATATATATATATATATGTCAAGAGTAGAAGAACAAGACCATGATAAGAAAACGAGAAAACTTCCAACAATAAATTAAACAAAACGAATATGAAAGTTTAAACCTATAAAGAAAAAATCCAATAAAAGACTAGTCATACCAACATAAATTGATATTTACATGTTTAATTTTTAAATAAACATTTAAATATCTCATATTTTTAATAAATATCATTTTCCTTTTTAGTTTTTTTAATAAAGCGAAACTTAACTTCTTTTATTTTATTTGTAAAAAAAAAATTGTTTGTAAATAATTTTTTAATTTTTATATTTTAAAACATTATTTTTCAATTTTCATAATCTTTCACTTAAATTTTGATTAATATAACACTTTTACATAAAATAAAAGAAGTTATTACCAAAAAAAAAATATTTATTTGAAATTAAAGGAATAGGGGTATTATTTAATATAATCCCACCACAGTATGTGCCATTTTTTTTAATCATAAAATCAAAGAAACTAAAATAGCATCATAACAATGCACAAAAATAAGCATTCATTCGCGAACTTAAAACATTTTGGCAATCTTGAAGACAAACCGAATAAAACATCTTATTATTACAGAAAGAAAAAAAAAAAAAAAACTTGATCCAACATGTTTTCTTGTCTTTATTTTTCTTTTTTGGATCAATACTTAGTTAGAGCAATTCAAACCAACACAATCCAAAACATTTTTCAGGGCAAATTTGAATTTAAGTAATGACAAGACCAGATTTTATATAAGAAATAAACTTATTTCTATCCTTCGTCATTCAATCCAACAAACAAAAAACATAGTGATCAGGTTCCCCTAGGTTTCTTTTGTTTTTTAAAGTTTGAGCAACTTAAACTTGTTCAGTGCAATTTTAATTTGGGGGCATTTTGTTGATGTATTTTGGATTGCAAATTTTGAAATGAATGTGTATTTCATAATATATTAATGTATTATGAATTGCGTATTTTAAAATATATTTTTAAAATATATATTATATTTAAAAATACATTTAGATATTAAATTCATGATTGCATTAACATATTTTAAATTATATATTTTGAAATATATTTTTGAATCTGAAAATACATTTTAAAATATATATTTCGAAATCTATGACTAAATTTGAAATTCAAAATGTATTAATATACTATGAATTGTATAATTTAAAAAATATTTTTCAAATCCAGAAATATAATACAGAATATATATTGTTTTAGGATAAATTTTTCATTTCACTCTTGGTGCAACTTTAAAAACATGGGCTACAGAATACAATCCCTCGATTGAAAATTTTCTACATTTTTTCCCACACTTTTCACTTAGCAATAGGTCATTTTAGAAGTTTGCAAGCGCTTAGGAAATTTATAACTGATTAGAAATAATAATTAAAAGTACCAAAAATATTAGTGGATATTATTTGACTCCATCCTAATGTTATAGAAAATATTCAACTCGACCGAACATGAGTGTGTATTAATGACTATTAAAATAATTCTTAACAGATCAACAAATTTACTATATATAGTTGTTAATAGTTAGAGAATATTATGGGTTATAATTTATTTCGTAATAATATTAATTTAGGAAAATGTTGATTCGGTCAAGGAATGACTTCACATTCAAAATTCACAATTTCATTATATTGTCTACTTTTCCGTCCGCGTCTAAAACGAATGGGTCTATTTGAAGTTTAGGGTTAGCCTACGAAAGTTTGATTGATTTATTTTAAATTTAAATCTGTTAATTTAAAATTAAATTGAAAGTTTGAATTTAAAACTTAATTAAAATTTGTAAAACCTAAATATAGTCTATTAATCTGTTTAAACTTGATTATTTATTTCATCAAACCTTTTCGTAGTATTATTTATTTATGCAATGTTTTGTAGAGAGCATGAACATAGAAAAACAGTGTTTAGTAGGAGAGGAGCGCCGAATAAATATTTTTAAGACAATCTAACCATTATACTCTTTTTATTTACTTTTGATTTTTCTTATTTTTACTATTTTTATTTACTTTTGATTTTTCTTATTTTTACTATTTTTATTTAATCAAACCTACGTAATTTCTATTTTATTTTATTCACCAATTTATTTTATCCACTCTATTTATTTCTTCTATGCTTAAAAAATTATTTTATAATAAATATATTTATCTTACTTTATGTGATACTGAACTTAAATTTAAACTAATTTCATTCAAATTGTTTCATCTTCTCAATGTTTTATTTGAATAAAATAATTTAAATATCATATAATTTTAATTTTCTCATTTGAATAAAATATTTGAATTATTATTAAATAAAAAAATTATTTGAATATTTAATAATTATTAATTATTTAAAAATATTAATATTAATAATATTTTCTGTCGATCTTGATTAATATTACTTTTTAATAAAATTAATAAAAATTATATTAAATGATATTAATAAAAAAATTATGTTAACAAAAATAATTTTCTGTCGATATTAATTATAATTATTTAAATTAACATTAATTAAAACTATTTTTATGAGATTATTAATTGGATTTTCGGTTGACTTTTAAATGTTGAAAAGTTACTTTGACTGATATTGGAAAAAAATATTATAATTAATGTTGATTACTAGTTGTTTTACTCAATATCAAAAAGAATTCTGATAAATTAATGATGTTATTAATAAAAAAAAAGTCACTACAAATATTAACAAAAAAACTAATTATGACAGACTAAAAAATTTAGTTCATATTAGTAAAAGATTAATATCTAATTAATATCAAGTTATAAATAATAATTATTTACAAAAAAAATTATAACAATATAAATAAAAAAAACTCTTATTAATATCAATATAAAAAAAACCTAATCTTATGTCAATTTATTAATTAATGTAAGAAATAAAAAATTTTAATTAAAACTAAAGGTTTTTTATGAGTAAAATATAAATATTTATATTAATTATACACTTAATACTTGATTACAAACCTGCCATCATCTTTGATTAAATAGGAAAAAAAATCACATAAAGCTCAAATTAAATTCACAATCAAACTCAAAAAGTTTAATCTGCTCATATTCATACTTGTCGCACCAATCAATATGTTTTAGTTGAAAAGTTTTTCTGAGACATTCTCTTGGAATATTTTATCTCCATACATTGTATATTTAAGTAGCAAAACAGATCTAGAATTCTCCCAAACTGATTCTCTCTGAACAAACCTTCTTTTTCTTCATCTCTATTCTCACTCTCAACCCTTTACCTATAAGCTAAGAAAATGAACAACTTGGAGTCCTACCCTCCCATTCTCCGCCACGTTAGCCACCCCTGCCGCCACTCACCAGACGGCGGCGCCGCCATCCAGGAGGAGGAGGCGGATCCCCTACCACTCATAGATCTTGAATGCTTAAGCCATGACATGAAGATGAAGAAGGTGTTTGAAGAGGCTTGCAAGCATTGGGGGGTGTTCCGTTTGGTTAACCATGGAGTTCCATCAACCCTATTCACGCAACTTCAAGACCAAGCCAAACAACTCTTCTCTCTTTCTTTTGAGTCCAAACAAGCCTCATGTGGTAGTGCCAACCCTGTCACTTACTTTTGGGGCACCCCTGCCCTTACTTCCTCTGGGACAGCCCTAACAACTGCCCCTCAAAACACCAATTTGTTTGAAGGTTTCAACATGCCTTTGACTCACCTCTCCCAACTTCAATCTCAACTTCCCCAGCTTAACTCTTTCAGGTAAGCAACAAAAACAACCTCAAATCAATGTTAACACGTGATTTAGTTCGTTGTCTCACTCGAACACTCCTTTTCAAACGCCGTGTATAATGTCCGACACGTATCAACGCTTAGGATGCAATTGTACACGTCTCTTTAATATTTTAGATTTTAGATAAATGAATTAGATTTAATTTTTGCTAAATTTATTTAATTTTATTGATAGATGATTTTTTTAATATATATTTATTAATTTATATATAATATATAAATTTTTATCTTTTATATTTTTAAAATTACACTAATTTGTTTCCGTGTTATATCTGTGTCTATATATCATTATCCGTGCTTCGTAATCTTTATTATATTTTAAGTTTTTTTTTTTTTTTTTTAAGTTGAAATCATAATAGTTTCGGATTATCTAACAACAACTTTAAAGAGTGTGTAAGAGAGAATGTGTTGTAATGAATTAAAATTTTAGATAAGAAAATTGATGTTGGGGAAATTTTACTATTGCTAGAATTGGTTTATTATCTGTTGGCTTTATGTATGATTTTGGGTTTTTGGAGGGTTGGTGGGATATGGTGACAAAAGTTCGTATAACATGGGTGGGTTGTTGGGTTAATATTGTTTTGTTTGAGAATTAGACTGTTTCTGAGATTGCGACCTTTTCCATTTGCTTTGTGTTTATCAATGTGCATGTTTGTTTTTTAATTCACGTTGATCTCATAAGTTTATACGATACATAGGAGTATGTAATATAGGTTTTGAGCGTTGCTAATGATTTGTTAAAGTATATGTACACATCGTAATTTGAATCAAATTAATCAACATTTTTTTGGATATTGTGGGAGCAGAATGTAACAGCAATAGCTTATATTTATGAGATTGTGATGTATGAAAAAATAAAAAATAAAAACTCTGTAAGATCCATGCATGCTACAGTTTTTAACTATCAAATCTAGGTCCCATCAGAGTTTATCCTCGTACTCTACACAAGACAGTTTGTATCATGTCATAGAAAGGCGTGAAAGCATCCAACTTCCTCAGAGCAATGTTCCTTCAATCATGAAACAATTTTTACCTTCTGTTTCAGGTTATGCTTTTGCAACTGAAAACATCTTTCTTGCTAAATTTTGGTTATGCTGCAAGGTTAAATCATAAAAAACTGGTTCAATAGAAAAAAAAAGGCAATAAATTATCATTTTTATTTTTTCTTAAAAAATATATTTTTGTTTTGTTTTACACATAAACATAATAAATATTAAAGTAAATTATAAAATTTATTTAAAATTTTAAATTAAAGATTTATTTTAATTTTGACATGATGATATTTTATCTGATATGTATTCTGGCATGTTGTGATTGGGAAGAGATTCGGTGGTGGAATATGGAGAACACATGAACAGAATTGGTAGAAGATTATTCGAAGCTACGGTGAAGAACCTTGACCTGGAGATTGAAGCATCAAGTTCTTACGTAGCAGAAAGCACAGGACTTATGCGTATCTATCGTTATCCAAATTGCTCAAACTCTGATGTTGGTTTGGGCATGGAGGTGCACACAGATAGCTCTGTCTTCTCTATATTGAACCAAGAAAGTGAAGTGAGTGGTCTCGAGCTCCTCAAAGATCATCAATGGCTCACTGTTAAACCCATTTCCTACACACTCATTGTCAACCTTGGAGACATGATGCAGGTCAAATTTTCTTATTATATAATTTAGATATGTTATATAAATTATTTATTTAGAATTAGAAAGATTAAAATATTTGATGATGAAATATGAATTATTTATTTATTGGTATTAAGGGATAATGTTCTTGTTTTTAGGCAATGAGTGATGACAAATACAAGAGTGTGACACACAGAGTGAAGCTGAACAGTGAGAGAGAAAGGATCTCAATATGCTATTTTGTGTTCCCTGATGAAGACCTTCAGATTCAGAGTTCCAAGTACAGACCCTTCTCTTACAAAGAGTTTAGGGCAAAAGTGCAAGAAGACATAAAAACTGTTGGTCACAAAGTTGGGCTTCCAAGGTTTCAACACACTCATGGTTCTTTCGATTAAAACATGTATAACAAATTTTGTTCAATTAATTTATGCATAAATAATTTTAATTTATAAAAAGTTATTTAAATTTTTCTTTTTTTTTCTTAACTCACAGTAAGTGGTTCGTAATGTATTTTTTTTTTTTTAGTTTTCTGAATAATAAGTATCTTTTCTATGTTTAGTTTATTGGGTCATAGCCATCTTTTCACTTTAATTGTTTTTGCGAGGCTACTTTATAAATCAATTATGGTGGGATTTTAAATTTATAATAAATAATTACAATAAACTAAAATTGGAGTTTAATTTTGACAAGAAAAAAAAAGGAGAAGATAGGTGTGTAGATAAAAGAACGTAACAAAGTTTAATTGAAAAAAGTAGCAGTGTGAAATTGTTATATATACATTTCATTTTTCAAGTTTTCAACCTTCAAAACTTTTTATTGTTAGCACCGAAAAACGGGCGGTTTTTAAAAAGTAATCTGATTTATTGCAATTAAAATATTATATAAAATCGATTTCCTTAAAATATATTTTAGTTTATTTTAACTTTTTACCATATGTGAGAAATATTGAAAAATAAAAATGGAATGAAGCTGCTAAAAAGATTAACAGTTATATAATAAAACACGGCCGTGCCATGTGTTTCCAATTTTAAAAATTAATTTAATTAATTATTAATAGAAAAATTACACTGAAGAGATGTAAGAATAGGAAGAAATAAGCAAGGTTTTAATAAATTAAAGAATATAAAAATTAAACAAAAAATGATAAATTATTTATAAAAATATAAAACTACGTGAAAAGGAAGGGTATAAGGAGTACCAAGATAATGGATTCTGTGTTGTAAAGGAATATTCTACGTAAAGAAATTCTTCACATAAAGAAATCTTGAAAAAATGTTTTTCTCTTTATTGAAAGTTAGAAAGAGATGAAAGGTGTCGATAGAAATTTTTTATTTTTTATTTTATTTATATAGCAAATCAAATGACTCTAATCGGAGAAATGTTGCAATTCCCCAAAAATTCAATACGGTTTTTGATCTAACAAAATCATACATAGTAATAGAAATTTATCAATAGGCATTTAACTTACCTAAGACACTTGTTTTTACCAATAAGAAGAAAAATTAGGAAAGTCTAAATATATACTCACAAAAGTTAACTTAAAAGTAAAATATAACATTATAAATTTAAACTAACATTAATTTTTGTTTGATCAGATTACTCATGCTCTAACTAATCTAATTATATGCATGAAAAAAAAAAAAACAAAAAGATAACAGTAAACTCGTAAAGTTAACAACTACATTTAGTAATCTTTTAAGTTGAAATTTATATCAATAATAAACTTACAAAAGAATAAAAAACATCAATACTTATACGTCTATGAGTAGTATTCATAAAAAAAAATACTTCTATTATAAATGATTACCCATTATTCTCTTATATTAAATAGTTTTTGAAGTCTTTCATTTCCTTTTAAATTATATCCAATCATTAAATAATTTCATTCTTCAGTCAAATATTTTTTTGAGTATTAGGTGATGTTTTAATCTCACACTTAGAAACAAATTCTTTATGATATGTATGAACTAACCTCTAAAGAAACTTCTTCATAATATGTCACAAGCAAAGATGAGCACATGTTTTTGAAAATACTTTTGTAATAATAACTTCAATGACTAATCTTGATATGTTATGATAGATATTTTTTTCCTATTCATTGTCCATAACCAAGTATGAAACAAACACATAAAAGAACTCTCTTACATGTCTTGCAATAAGGCACAACCAAACAACTTATAAGAAAACTTCTTCATAATATGTACCTCACAAGCAAGACCTGTTTTTGAAAATACTGTTGCAATAATAACTTCAATGGCTAAATCTTGATATGTTATGATAGATATTTTTCCCTACTCATTGTCATTAACCAAGTATGAAACAACTAGGTAAAAGAACTCTCTTACCTGTCTTGCAATAAGGCGCAACCAAACAAAAATTGATTGATAGTGATTATTCAATCCAGTAAATAGGACAAACGACCTGTTATACTTATTGGTTTTATATATGTGGTATTAAAAGTTATAACATATCCAAATTGTTGGTAAATTATTCTTCATCTAACATATACCCAAAAAAAAATATTACCATCTCAAACTCTTCATCACATTGGATTGCATAAAAAAAAGTTTGATCATTACAAAAAGAGTTATAATTTACCTATAAAATTTAATATAAATAAAATTTGCATGAAAATTTAACATTAGTTACGAATTATTACATATGAAAATTTGAATCCTTAGATAAAAGTATAAGTTTATAGACTTGTACAGGTATGTAAAGTTTAAGAATAAGTAAATAAAGTGTTATTAGAACATAATTTTATGATAAATAAAAAAATCAGGGATGAGATTTGAATCTCATAACTTCTTCAATAAAATTAATGCTATTATAATAATAATAATATTAACATTATTATTGACATGATACAATGATTAATAAATGATACTATTAATGAAATTAATCTTTAGATTTAAAGCTGAGAATATTAGCAGAATTATTGGGAAGTCAAGTAACAATAACAAACACAAAATACACTTACATAGATCATATCATAATATACAAATAAATCTTATTCCAAAATATCACTAATATGTTTTGAATAAAATTTAAATTATCAGCAATATATCAACACAATAATAGAATTGAAAAAAAGTAAAATTGTATAAAAATATTTACACACAAAAGGTGAATAATTATAAGGGTTATCACCCCAAATACACGTACAATATTAATCTTCCTTTCCAACTGACTAATATGCACACTCATCTTAAGCTCAAAGTCCTTTTAAATTTTAAAATAAATTAATTTAAATAAGAGAAGTCATTTTGGTAACATGTTATTTCAATTAATTAATCTCAAAATATAGAAATAAAATAAAATAAAAATATGATATATATGAACTAACTTCTAAGGAAACTTCTTCATAATATGTCACAAGCAAAGGCCATCATGGTTTTGAAAATACTTTTGTAATAATAATTTCAATGGTTAATCTTGATATGTTAAGATAGATAATTTTCCCTATTCACTGTCTTTAACCAAGTATGAAACAACACGTAAAATAACTCTCTTACTGTCTTGCAAAAAGGTACAACCAAACAAAATTGATTGATAGTGACTATTCAATCCAGTAAATGAGACAAAGACAAATAACCTCTAATACTTTTTGGATTTATATGTTTTTATATACTTATTGGTTTTAATGTCACACTTAGAAACAAATTCTTTATGATATATATGAACTAACTTCTAAGAAAAGTTCTTCATAATATGTCACAAGCAAAGGTCATGACATGTTTTTGAAAATACTTTTGCAATAATAACTTTAATGGCTAAATCTTGATATGTTATGACAGATATTTTTCCCTACTCATTGTCTTTAACCAAGTATGAAACAACCAGGTCTCTTACCTGTCTTGCAATATGGCACAACCAAACAAAATTGATTGATAGTGATTATTCAATCCAGTAGATAGGATAAACGACCTGTTATAGTTATTGGTCTTATATATGTGGTATAAAAAGTTATAACATATTCAAATTATTGGTAAATTATTCTTAATCTAACATTTACCCAAAAAAAATATTACTATCTCAAACTCTTCATCACATTGGATTGCATAAAAAAAAATTAGATTATTACAACAAAAGTTACAATTTACCTATAAAATTTAATATAAATAAAATTTGCATGAAAATTTAGCATTGCTTACCAATTATTACATCTGAAAATTTGTATGGCTAGATAAAAGTATAAGTTATGATTACCTACAGACTTGTATAAGTATGTAAAGTTTAAGAATATGTAAGTAAAGTGTTATTAGACCATAACTTTATGATAAATAAAAAAACCATGGATGAGATTTCAATCCCATAACTTCTTCAATCAGATTAATGCTATTATAATAATATTAATATTAATATTATTGTTGACATGATACAATGAACAATAAATGATACTATTAATAAAATTAATCTTTAGATTTAAAGCCGAGAATATTAACAGAATTATTGGTAAGTCAAGTGACAATAATAAACACAAAATACACTTACATAAGTCATATCATAATATACAAATAAATCTTTTTTCAAAATTTCACTAATATGATATTTTTGAATAAAATTTAAATTATTGCGTGATATACAAATATAATAATAGAAGGACAAAAAGTAAGATTGAATAAAAATACTTACCACAAAAGTTGAATAATTATAAGGGTTATCACCCCAAATACGTACAATATTAATCTTCCTTTTCAGCTGACTAATATGCACACTCATCCTAATTTCAAAGTCCTTTTAAATTTTAAAATAAAATAATTTAAATAAGTGAAGTCAGTTTGGTCACATGTTATTTCATTTAATTAATCTCAAAATATAGAAATAAAATAAAAAAAATATGATATATATATATATATATATATATATATATATATATATATATATATATATATATATATATATATATATATATATATAAACTAACTTCTACGGAAACTTCCTCATAATATGTGACAAACAAAGGCAATCGAGTTTTTGAAAATACTTTTGTAACAATAATTTCAATGGCTAATCTTGATATGTTATGATAGATATTTTTCCCTAATCATTGTCTTTAACCAAGTATGAAACAATCGCGGAAAATAACTCTCTTACCTGTCTTGCAATAAGGCACAACCAAACAAAATTGATTGATAGTGATTATTCAATCCAGTCAATGAGACAAAGGACCTGTTATACTTTCTGTATTTATATATTTTTTTATATACTTATTGGTTTTAATGTCACACATAGAAACAAACTTATGATAAGGGTTATCACCCCAAATACCCATATAATATTAATCTTCATTTTCAGCTGACTAATATGCATTCTCATCCTAAGTTCAAAGTCATTTAAATTTTAAAATACATTAATTTAAACAAGTTATAACAATAAATTTATACTTATTGGTTTTATATATGTGGTATCAAAAGTTATAACATATCCAAATTGTTGGTAAATTATTCTTGATCTAGCATCTACCCAAAAAAAAATATTACCATCTCAAACTCTTCATCACATTGGATTGCATAAAAAAAAAGTTTGATCATTACAAAAAAAGTTATAATTTACCTACAAAATTTAATATAAATAAACTTTGCATGAAAATTTAGCATTGCTTACCAATTATGACATATGAAAATTTGTATGCGTAGATAAAAGTATAAGTTATGATTACCTATAGACTTGTATAGGTATGTAAAGTTTAAGAATATGTAAGTAAAGTGTTATTAGACCATAACTTTATGATAAATAAAAAAATCATGGATGAGATTTGAATTCCATAACTTCTTCAATCAAATTAATGCTATTATGATAATAATAATATTAATATTATAGAAATGATACCATGAGTGATAAATGGTACTATTAATGAAATTAATCTTTAGAATTAAAGCTCAGAATATTAACAGAATTATTGGTAAGTCAAGTGACAATAACAAACAGAAAATACATTTACATAAGTCCAATCATAATATACAAATAAATCTTATTTCAAAGTATCACTAATATGATATTTTTGAATAAAATTTAAATTATTGAGTGATACATCAATACAATAATAGAATGACAAAAAGTAAGATTGTATAAAAATATTTACACACAAAAGTTGAATAATTATAAGGGTTATCACTCCAAAGACACATACAATATTAATCTATCTTTTCAGCTGACTAATATGCACACTCATCCTAATTTCAAAGTCCTTTTAAATTTTAAAATAAATTAATTTAAACAAGTGAAGTCAATTTGGTAACATGTTATTTCATTTAATTAATCTCAAAATATAAAAATAAAATAAAATAAAAATATGATATATATATATAAACTAATTTCTAAGGAAGTTTATTCATAATATGTGACAAACAAAGGCGATCATGTTTTTGAAAATCCTTTTGTAATAATGATTTCAATGGCTAATCTTGATATGTTATGATAGATATTTTTCCCTATTCATTGTCTTTAACCAAGTATGAAACAACCGCGTAAAATAACTCTCTTACCTGTCTTGCAATAAGGCACAACCAAACAAAATTGATTGATAGTGATTATTCAATCCAGTAAATGAGACAAAGGACCTGTTATACTTTTTGTATTTATATATGTTTTTAAATACTTACTGGTTTTAATGTCACACATAGAAACAAATTCTTTATGATAAGGGTTATCACCCCAAATACCTACAATATTAATCTTCCTTTTCAACTGACTAATATGCACACACTTTAAATTTTAAAATAAATTAATTCAAACAAGTTATAACAATAAATTTATACGTATTGGTTTTATATATGTGGTATCAAAAGTTATAACATGTCCCAATTGTTGGTAAATTATTCTTGATCTAGCATCTACCCAAAAAAAACATTACCATCTCAAACTCTTCATCACATTGGATTGCATAAAAAAAAAGTTGGATCATTACAAAAAATGTTATAATTTACCTACAAAATTTAATATAAATAAAATTTGCATGAAAATTTAGCATTGCTTACCAATTATTACATATGAAAATTTATATGCCAGGATAAAAATATAAGTTATGATTACCTATAGACTTGTATAGGTATGTAAAGTTAAAGAATATGTAACTAAAGTGTTATTAGACCATAACTTTATGATAAATAAAAAAATCATAGATGAGATTTGAATCCCATAACTTCTTCAATGAAATTAATGCTATCATAATAATAATTATATTAATGTTATTGACATGATACAATGAATGATAAACGATACTATTAATGAAATTAATCTTTAAAATTAAAGCTCAGAATATTAACAGAATTATTGGTAAGTCAAGTGACAATAACAAACAGAAAATACATTTACATATGTCCAATCATAATATACAAATAAATCTTATTTCAAAATAGTACTAATATGATAGTTTTGAATAAAGTTTAAATTATTGAGTGATATATCAATACAATAATAGAACGACCAAAACTAAGATTGTATAAAAATATTTACACACAAAAGTTGAATAATTATAAGGGCTATCACTCCAAAGACACGTACAATATTAATCTACCTTTTCAGCTGACTAATAGGCACACTCATCCTCCTTTTAAATTTCAAAATAAGCTAATTTAAACAAGTGAAGTCAGTTTTGTAACATGTTATTTCAATTAATTAATCTCAAAATATAGAAGTAAAATAAAATAAAAATATGATATATATATATATATATATATATATATATATATATATATATATGTATATATATATATATATAAACTAACTTCTAAGGAAACTTCTTGATAATATGTGACAAAAAAGGCGATCATGTTTTTGAAAATACTTTTGTAATAATAATTTCAATGGCTAATCTTTAATTGTGATGATAGATATTTTTTCCTATTCATTGTCTTTAACCAAGTATGAAACAACCATGTAAAATAACTCTCTTACCTGTCTTGCAATAAGACACAACCAAACAAATTGATTGATAGTGATTATTCAATCCAGTAAATGAGACAAAGGACCTGTTATACTTTTTGTATTTATATATGTTTTTATATACTTATTGGTTTTAATGTCACACATAAAAACAAATTCTTTATGATAAGGGTTATCACCCCACACATAGAAACAAATTCTTTATGATAAGGGTTATCACCCCAAATACCCGCACAATATTAATCTTTCTTTTCAGCTGACTAATATGCACAGTCATCCTAAGTTCAAAGTCCTTTTAAGTTTTAAAATAAATTAATTTAAACAAGTTATAACAATAAATTTATACTTATTGGTTTTATATATGTGGTATCATAAGTTATAACACATCTAAATTGTTGGTAAATTATTCTTGATCTAGCATCAACCCAAAAAAGATATTATCATCTCAAACTCTTCATCACATTGGATTGCATAAAAAAAGAAGCTGGATCATTACAAAAAAAGTTATAATTTACCTACAAAATTTAATATAAATAAAATTTGCATCAAAATTTAGCATTGCTTACCAATTATTACATATGAAAATTTGAATGCGTAGATAAAAGTATAAGTTATGATTACCTATAGACTTGTATAGGTATGTAAAGTGTAGGAATATGTAAGTGAAGTGTTGCTAGACCATAACTTTATGATAAATAAAAAAAATCATGGATGAGATTTGAATCCCATAACTTCTTCAACCAAATTAATGCTATTATAATAATAATAATAATAATATTAATATTATTGACATGATATATGAGTGATAAATGATACTATTAATGAAATTAATTTTTAGAATTAAAACTGAGAATATTAATAGAATTATTGGTAAGTCAAGTGACAATAACAAACAAAAAATATATTTACATAAGTCCGATCATAATATACAAAAAATCTTATTTCAAAATATTACTAATATGATATTTTTGAATAAATTTTAAATTATTGAGTAGTAAGATTGTATAAAAATATTTACACACAAATGTTGAATAATTATAAGGGTTATCACTCCAAAGACACGTACAATATTAATCTACCTATTCAGCTGACTAATATGCACATTCATCCTAATTTCAAAATTCGTTCAAATTTTAAAATAAATTAATTTAGACAACTCAAGTCAGTTTGGTAACATGTTATTTCAATTAATTAATCTCAAAATATAGAAATAAAATAAAATAAAAATATGATATATATATATATATATAAACTAACTTCTAAGAAAACATCTTCATAATATGTCACAAACAAAGGCTATCATGTTTTTGAAAATACTTTTGTAATAATAATTGCAATGGCTAATCTTGAGATATTATGATAGAAATTTTTCACTATTCATTGTCATTAACCAAGTATGAAATAATGGCGTAAAATAACTCTCTTACCTGTCTTGCAATATCGCACAACCAAACAAAATCGATTGATAGGGATTATTCAATCCAGTAAATGAGACAAATGACCTATTATACTTGTTAGATTTATATATGCTTTTGAATACTTATTGGTTTTAATGCACACATAGAAACAAATTTTGAATTATAAAGGTTATCACCCTAAATACCCGTACAATATTAATCTTCCTTTTCAGCTGACTAATATGCACACTCATCCTAAGTTCAAAGTCCTCTAAAGTTTAAAATAAATTAATTCAAACAAGTTATAACAATAAATTTATATGTATTGGTTTTATATATGTGGTATCAAAAGTTATAACATATCCAAATTGTTGGTAAATTATTCCTGATCTAGCATCTACCCAAAAAAAAAATATTACCATCTCAAATTC
>Ga0209700_104423_pt1 | contig 25335 bp, 6 predicted proteins | sample SiratroredBW_FD_187528 | JGI IMG/M metagenome (GOLD analysis project Ga0209700, IMG submission 187528) | Root nodule microbial communities of legume samples collected from California, USA - Siratro red BW (SPAdes) (version 2) | ecosystem: Host-associated > Plants > Roots > Nodule | place: USA...
TATATATATAGATATATATATATATATATATATATATATATATATATATATATATATATATATATATATATGCGCCTTTTCTTTAAGACGTTAAAATTGTTTCTTGTATTTTTAAAAATTAGGGAGTATAGTTTACGTGACATTGAAATTTGGAATAATCTTGATCGTTCAAAATTGTGATTTTTAGTAAATATATTTTTTTTATAATTTTTCAAATCATTCATTTTCAATGTACTTTTCAATGTATGAGGTTTTACGTCTGCACATAAAAATATGAGTCAAATAATGATGTGTCTTCTTTGTAAATTATGTTTTTGAGAATAAGTTACGATTTTCTTAATTTTTTCTAACTTTGTTATACTTATCTGATTACAGGGGTTGAGGTAAGGAGAGTTGATTATTTGTGTATCTAATTATTTAAAAATAGTTTTTAAAATATTAAATTATTTTGAATTGATGACTTTAAGTATAGTTTACTGAGAAAATTTGACGTATGATATTTCATGATTTGTCTATCTTAAATTGAAATATAAATTAACAGTAGTTATTTTTAATCGATAAGTTTACATTTAATCGTTCTTAGATTGAATTATATGAGCAAGTAACATCTTATATTATATGATTTTTTGATATTTTAATTTTTACTTGTCTCAAGATGCATTTATAATTTGAGATGATTATTTTGAGTTGGAAGAAGGTTAATTATAATTTGCAATGGAAGATGATATGTTTTAGATATAGTGTTTTTGATGCATTTTTTGTTCTTATTTCCATTCTTACACAATTTATATATTTTTTTTAAGCGAATTTTTTTTTTCTTAAGCAAAATTAAAAACGAGACAAACTTCTTCTAATAATGATTTTCATTTAAGTAACAATTTAATTACTCAACAAAAAAATAATGAGAAAGAAATTTTATTTTTAGATAGAATTTTTACTCTAACAAAAATTCTATCATGTAAGTATGATAATTATCTTTTAAGCAACAATATGATAACTTAAGTAAAGAATCATGAAGGGATAACAAAGTTTTTTATTCATATTGATTTGTGTTCAAATAAAAATATATCAATCAAGCTTCTTTTATACGATGAGTTAGAATTGTTAAATATTGGATGTGTTAAGATAATAAAATAAAAATGTTCGAAATAATTATATATTTAATATCATGATATTATAAATGAATAAGTATTATTTATTAATAGATATGTTATTAATGATAAGATAAATAATCTTATCCATAATATTAACGTATACACTTTGAACTAATAAATAATTTCTTTAATCTTTATATATACAATAACTATTTGCAACCCAATACAAATAATTTGATTAAAGATACTTTAGTCAAACTTCTTTTAAATAAATCATTATCCCATTTTTTCAATAATGAAAAATTAAATAACTTCCTCTTCCTCTTTATTGAGAATAAGGAACACATGTACATTTTGAATTAAGCCATTTCAATACTCTTTCATTTTTATTCCTTGGAGTTATATTCCATACACTACTCAAACCAGTCAAACATAATTAATTAACTTATCTATAAAATATATAATACACATATTTTCACATTCCTATATTATCTTTAGTTATATTTTAAAATAAAAATAAAAATATATTTAAATAATAAAATAAAGCAACACATTTCAAGAATACAAATTGCTCATATTTTCTCCAATAAAAAATATATTTAAAATTATTTACTATTTTTATATAATCATCATTATTAGTTTTATTTTCTTAATATTTTTCACTGGCACGTGGTAAACTAATTTGATCATTAATTTATCTCACTAACTTAAAGTAATTCAGTGTACACAAAGAAACATAAAAATTGGGTAAAAAACACTTCGATCTAATAAAAACATTTTAAAACACTGGAGTATTTTTTTAAATTAAGAGATGAATTTTAAAGAATGAGAAACAAAATTGTAGATTAACTTAAACAATACAATGGAAAGAGAAAAAAAAATTATATAAATTTCTGTAAGTGTAACACCTATAGACAATAATTTATATAAACTATAAGTATAAAATGCACAGATATCTAATAAGATTTTATTCTATTATCACGTGATATTAATAAATAGATTAATATTTAAATCTTATGTATAAAATATTTAAGTAATGCAAACTGATTTTTTTATAAAAGTATCTAAATCTTATTTAATCTAATAGTATATAAATATATATGTGGAAAATGTGAGAGGGAGAAGATTGTTATGGATAAGTGAAAGTCCCAAAAAGTGAGTCCTCCACCACAAAGAACACAACAACCTTATACAAAGTCACTTGTTCTTCTTTCATTTTCTCTGCAGTTTCTCACACCACTACAATGACGTCTCTGCAGAATTCTCCAACACTTCACCGAACCCTTCTTCACAATTCTTTTTCTCAGGTAATACAAAATCACACACTCTTATGTTTTAACTTTGCTAATTTCGTTTTATTCAATCTTCTCAATGTGGGTCTGTTCCAGAAGCTTCCCACTTCTCGTTCTCCTCGAAGAGATGCCGTTTCCTTCACTGTCAAAGCTGCCCAAGAGCCCTCTGCTTCTTTAACTCCGCAAGGTTCCTTCTTTTTTCCTTTGGGTCTGCTCAGGTTGAATTCATGGATCCCATTATCTTATGATAAGAATGTAATAGGTTATTTATAGTGTTCCTAAGTGAGGTTGCTTAGAAGAATTTGTCATTTTAGGATTCCTTGGTTCTCTTTGATACTTCAAAATCAGAAGGAAGAATAGGTATATTCCAATTGCTCATTGAGCTGGTTTCTGGATATCAATGTAGGTATTTTGCTTCTAATGAAGATGCACAGTGCAATGTTAATCATGTTGTCTAAATCAGATATTAACCTTCACAAGCAGTACAATGTTGGTGAGAAAGATTTTTGAAGCACTTGGTTCTCTTTCCTTCAAAACCTGTTTAGGCTATTAACCATAGCAAAGAATGCTTGAGAATGTAGAGTGAAAATACTAAGCAACTGTGTAGTTGGGGTTTCATGTGGGGCACAAAAAGTCCTAATGCAAATTACATGTTATTATCGGTGAAAATTGAGTAGTTTTGATTTGCAATCCCTATACCTATTGTAAGCAACTTAGAGAATTATGAGAGGAACAATTCTAGATCCTCCTACAACATCCTCTTACTTTGTATGGTAGCAACTGTTGAATTTTTTTTATGTTTCCAAGACAATAAATGCATTTTTTTTTTTCAATTTATACATGATTTATTAAGTATTATGAAGATTTGTAGGAGGATATAACAACACTCTTATCTGACATTGAATTGCTATCATTAACTGGGACTATACCAATTTTGTTTCTTTTAATCCTTTGTCTTACATTGGCAGATAGACAAAGAAGGCGCCAAGTGATTGCCATTGGAACTACAGCCCCATTAGTTTTTCTGATCAACCAACACTCAAACTCTTGTAAGATTGCATTTTAAGCAGTTAAGTTTTCCATGTTACTGAATTGTGCTTGATGAGGAAGGTACAAATGCTGTTTATGACACTTGTTACTTTCCTAAATACTGATGCCTGACACCCTGAGGATATGCCCTTGATATGGCTCAGTTGCTGCAGAAAATAAGAAAGGATTTTTGTCTGTTTTGGACAAGAAAGATGGATATTCATTTATCTACCCTTTTGGGTGGCAGGTGAGCATTGTTATAATACTGTCTGCACTCTGCATCAGTGTGACTTTATGTCTATATCAAGTTTATTTATTGATACAAAGCTAAAATGGAAGCTAAGGTTAGCTACTTCATCTCTTTTTGATCATGGGGGAGTGAGCAGGAAGTAGTAATCCAAGGCCAAGATAAGGTGTTCAAAGATGTCATTGAACCACTGGAGAGCGTCAGTGTAAATCTGATACCAACTGGCAAACAGGATATTACAGAATTTGGATCCCCTCAAGAGGTTGCTGAAATTCTAATAAAAAAGGTTTTGGCCCCTTCAAACCAGAAAACCAAGATAATAGAAGCAAAAGAGGTTTGATGTCTTACATCTCTTTTCCTTGTTTGTAATAATTACTTTTTATGTTTAATTAGACTCTGCACATTTAATCAATTGATATTTGTTCATATGTGTAATGCTTCAGCAAGATGTTGAAGGGAAAAAATACTATCAGTTTGAGTTCGTCGCTAAGGCTCCAAACTATACTCGTCATGCTCTCAGCACAGTCTCCATTGGCAATGGTATGGTTAGACCCTTTTGAATATTTTAATTACATGCTGAACCTTGTAAATTGACCTTTGAAACCGAATTAAAACTTGCATAAAAATAGCAGTGTCCCTTAAATCTTCAAAATTAGAAAATTTATGCAATCTTGTATACAAGTTTAGACATTTTCTTCATGGTTAAAAAACAAACATTTGAGTTTTGGATTAAGAAAACACTACACAACTCAGTTCCGAATTTAAGAATATTATCCATGGTTTTACCTATGTTTTAATTGTGAATTATAGGTAAGTTTTACACCTTGACAACTGGAGCAAACGAGAGAAGATGGGAAAAGATGAAAGACAGGCTGCACACAGTGATAGAGTCGTTCAAAATTTTCGATGTTTGAAAATTGATCATAATTGTTACCATATTAGAGATATTAAACTCTTGAGCGAGAATGTTCATTTGAGCTTTTTATAGTCCCAAGTTTAATCAGATGTTTGCTTATAATAACTTTCTCCAAATACATGTACAATAAATGAGTAATTCTAATGCATACAGCGAAATTTCTTGCAATGTTACACTAATTATAGTACTCATTTTCTGCCAACGATAACTAACCATATCACCTGTCAATACGGATCAACTATAAAGCGAAGACCTCTTCACAAATTTATAAGAAACAAATTTAGAAAGTTTTTCAAGGAGATAATCAGTTGGTACGAAGAAAAGGAAGTTTCTCAAGAATAGGAATCTAAGAATTAACGTTTTCATAATCCTCTATTCAAAAATTATGATTCACAAAAAACATTGTTTTACATTACTTTTTTATTAACATCTCTCACATGATATTTTAACCTTTCCAAGTTAAATAAAAAAGCTTACAATAAAAACAAATAACTCCTCTCGTTTTTTAAGGTACCAAAATTAATCTTTATGTAAAATCGTTTTAGAAATAAATATGAAAATTTATTTCCAGAATACAAAAGCTCTCATAAATATTTGATCAAATAAGAACATCCATAATTCCAAAAATCAACTTTTTTCTTCTGACCTTATGCTTTGTATATATTAACAAAAATAATCGATATATTTTACAACTTGTTTCGACCGTATTTTTTATACAATCAAAATTTAAAAAATTTATGATTGCTGCCTTTCATGTCTACTTATTGCTTGCATTGAACCCGTTTAGATTAAATACTTCATCATAAAACACTGAAGACAAGTTACTTAACAATCAGATGAAATAAAAAGTATTAACTATATAAACCCTAAAACCAACAAATTCTCGTAAATATGAATTCAGAATATTTTATTATAAATTTGGATCTACTCTGACTATTACAACTTTAACGCGATAAAATTAAACAGCTTAAAATATCCAGAATACAGCACAGAATATGATTGATACCTATCTAAAACAAATTATTCGAACCACTTTCTATACATTATCAATTAAGAAGACATGTAACCAATAGGACCTCTATCCAACATATTTACTCTAACTGAATCAAACCAATCATGCCAATAAATGTCTGCGAGTAAGTCATAACAGTCAGCCTTAACCTCATTATTCAAGCTTCTTGCTCTGCTTTACCATCCACCCTGTGTACAAATAAAATCTAGGAACCAAACCCTTGCATACTTGGCACGCTAAGCCCCCATGCATAATCAGAAATGGACAAAAAAAATCAGACCCCCTCTACATAATATTATGCTCCAGACATGCAACAGTCCGTACCAAATTTCCGGAAATGGCAGACACCTGATTATGTCTGGTATTCAAAGTAAAAAAATGCCATAATATCTTCCTCTATTCATTTAGGAACAAAGCAAGAAAAAACTAAGTATTAATTAATCTTGTTTGAGTAATATGAATACAAATATAAATTCCAACAGTTGAATAATGTAAAAAATGACTTCTTTGAAAGGAACAAAGGTGAGGACGTGCAAATATTGTGATGTAGAATCCAGATGTAGCTCAAATAATAACAAAGTATATTACTGGGCAACGATGGACACCTTCCAAAGAGATGTTATCCAACAACATAGGAAACCCATATCTGTTGGACTCACCCTCAGTAATGTCCCAGACATGTAACAGTCTCTACCAAAATTCCAAAACGGCAGACACCTGACTACGTCTGGTATTCAAAGTACAAAAATGTCATAAATTGTTTTCCTATATTAATAGTTTAGCAACAAAGAAAAAAAAAACTAACATGGGTATTCAAGCACCATAATAGGAACTTACAATAATTAAACTTGTTTGAATATGAATACAAACATAAATCCTAACAGAGAGTTAGTGAGGGGGAGAAATTGTGATGGAGATGTAGCTCAAAAATAAAAAAGTATTGCTGGACAACGATGGACACCATCAAAAGAGATATTATGCAACAACATAGAAAACCCATATTTGTTGGACTTAAACTCAGAATATGACGTCCCAGACATGTAACAGTCTCTATCACATTTCCAAATGTGACATACACCCACAATAATAGGAACTTCAAATAATTAAAATTGTTAGTAAAAATGAAACAACAACGAATCCTAACAGCGTGAATGATACAAAAATGATTTTGATGAAAGGAACAAAGGTGGGCGAGAGGCAGAAATTGTTATGTGGAATCCAGATGTAGCTCAAATAATAATAGTATATTACTGGGCAACGATGGACACCTGACAAAGAGATGTTATCCAACAACATAGGAAACCCATATTTGTTGGACTCACCCTCAGTATATCATGTCCCAGACATGTAACAGTCTCTACCAAAATTCCAAAACGGCAGACACCTGACTACGTCTGGTATTCAAAGTACAAAAATGTCATAAATTGTTTTACTCTAATAATAGTTTAGCAACAAAGAAAAAAACTAACATGGGTATTCAAGCACCATAATAGGAACCTACAATAACTAAACCTGTTTGAATATGAATACAAACATAAATTCTAACAGCAGGAATAATGTAAGATTTGATTTTGTTGAAAGGAACAAGAGTTAGCTAGGGGCACAAATTGTGATATAGAATCCAGATGTAGCTCAAAAAAAAAGTATTGCTGGACAATGGTGGACACCTTCAAAAGAGATGTTATGCAACAACGAAGAAAACCCACATTTGCAGGACTCAATCTCAGAATATGATGTCCCAGACATGTAACATTGTCTACCAAATTTCCAAATGCAAAATACATCCACAATAATAGGAACTTCGAATAATTAAACTTGTTTGGAAATATGGAATACAACAACGAATTTTAACAGCATGAATAATATAAAATTGATTTTGTTGAAAGGAACAAAGGTGAGTGAGAGACAGAAATTGTTGTCGAATCCAGATGTAGCTCAAGTAATAATAGTATATTACTGGGCAACGATGGACACCTTACAAAGAGATGTTATCCAACAACATAGAAAACCCATATTTGCTGGACTCACTCTCAGTATATTATGTCCCAGACATGTAACAGTCTCTGCCAAATTTCAAAATACGGCAAACACCTGACTATGTCTGGTATTCAAAATACAAAAAATGTCATTGTTCTCCTCTATTAATAGTTTAGCAACAAGGAATACATGGGTATCAAGCACCCTAATAGGAATTTCCAATAATTAAAACTTGTTTGAATACGAATACAAACATAAATTCTAACATCATGAACAATGTAAGATGAGTGAGATGCAGAAATTGTGATGTAGAATCCAGACGTAGCTCAAATAATAATAAAGTATAATACTGAGCAACGATGGACACCTTCGAAAGAGGTTTTACCCAACAACATAGAAAACCCATATTTGTCGGACTAACTCTTAGCATATGTTGTCCCAGACATGTAACAGTCTCTACCAAATTTCCAAAACCGGCAGACACCTGACTATGTCCGGTATTCAAAGTAAAATAATGCCTTACAATGTTTACCGCTATTAAGTCCTCAGCAAGAAATGAAAAATTTTATCATAGGGATTCAAGAACCTTGATAGGAACTTGCAATAATTAATCTTGTTTGTGATTATATGAACACAAACAAATTCTAACCACACAAACAATACCAAATGCTTTCGTAGAAAAAGAACAAAGTGAGTAAAGGGCAGAAGTTGTGATGTAGAATCCAGATGTAGCTCAAATAATAACGAAGAATATTACTGGGCAACGATGGACCCTTTCCCAAGAGATGTTATCCAACAACATGGAAAACCCATATTATCAGACTCACTCTCAGTATATTATGTCCCAGGCATGTAACAGTCCCTACCAAATTTCCAAACAAGGCAGGCACCTGACTATGTCTGGTATTCTAAAGAAAAATATTTCATATTGTGAACTTCTCTATTAATTGTTTAGCAACCATGAAAAGATAAAACTTGAACAGGGACTATACCCATCTTCATAGGAATTTGCAATAACTAATATATGAATATTACATAAATAAACTCTAATAATATATCGCTGCAGCGACTAATGCATAAAAAGTTTTGGTTAAAAGGAACAAAGGTGAATGATAGCGCAAAGATTATGATCGAACTCAAACAATAAAAACTAATATATTCATATAAAAGCACTTTAATTTTCGTCACAAACCGTGAATCATTTTACAACATAATACAGTAAGAGCACAAACCTTTGTGCAAGAAGGCTCCTCAATATATGAGCCTCACCTAGCATATGCCAAAGGGCTAGGGCTGTTTCCAAATTCAAACCCAGGAGCAATAGTTCTCTAAAGCCTAACCTTCAGATTTGGCTATATTTCTATATTCAACTACATGAGTAAAAATATGATAGGTCCGTCAACATATTTTACAGGTATCCACTACCAACCTACATAACAATTGATACCAACTGAATATGATCAATATGCTGGTATCAGGACAGAAATTGATATCTGTGGTGTGGAAAAAAGAAAAGGAGAGCGATCAAACCTTGGAAACACTGGAGTCAGAAATTGACCCCGCCCCCCAACTCAGCTCTGCAAGTTAATCATAAACATCCATACAATGATTGTTGGACGGTGTTGGCAGATGAAGATAATGATTCACGGGAAAATTTATAGAATGATTTGAGTTCATAGTAATGAAGATGAAGGGTTATATGTGAGAGCTTACCCATCTACAATTACAAAATTTGGTATGCAGATGATATTTTTGCTAAACAGTGTATTGATGAGTGATTAAACAAAATTGGATTTCATAAAAGGGTTCACTGGTTGTGATTCAAATTCTCTTTGCAAAAAGGAACCAATTATAAAACTTACCATAAACAGACTCTGCATGTGTACAAAACTTAACACAGAAAAATAGTAGAATAAAATTGATACTGATGACCAAGAAATAGAAATTTGAGGTGAAATTTGCTTTTTTATGAGATATACAAGATGTTACAATGGTAATGTAATATAAGATAAACCAATAAAGCAGGCAATCGGTGAGAGAATAATTATACCAGTATAAAACCTAATTCATAAAAATGTTCTCAACTCAAAATTGAATGAATAACAGTTAATACATATGTAGAATAACAAGTCCTAAACTTGGGACATGTAGAACAACTATCTTAAGAAAGAAGGATTGACTTTCTTATAATCAAGAGTACTACTTAGATGATACCAATCTTGTTGGCTACATCCAAGGCATCATAATCTGGAGTCAACCTAACATAGGCTTTCTTAGTTCCGTCCGGCCTGCAAAAAAGGATATTGGTTAAAGCATAAGAAAGAAACAACACTGCTTAATATAAAATTCTACGCAACAGTAATGATGATGCACTTAAACTGGTCCACTTTCACTGCATTTGGTAGTTTTTCAATAACTCAAATTTGCATGTAGCAGATCAAATATATTGTCAATTTTATTCCCATTACCTGATTAAAGTATTTACTTTCTTGGCCTGAATGTCATACATCTTCTTCACAGCATCCTTAATCTTCTTTTTGTCAGCACGGAGATCAACAATAAAAACCAGTGTATTGTTATCCTCAATTTTCTTCATTGCAGATTCGGTAGTTAGAGGAAATTTAAGTATCTGATAATGGTCCAACTTGTTTCTGGGTGGAGCACTAATGCGAGGATACTTAGGATTCCTGTCCTTCTTCAATGTCTTTGGCCTGTGAAATGTAACAGATGTCCTGATCTTTTTAGTTTTCTTCTTAAACACTTGGCCACCCGATTTGACAGCCTTAGCTGTCTTCAAGGCCTGAGCTTTGGGATCAGCCTTTTTAGGATTAACCACTGCTCAAGGAAAAAAACAAACTAATTAGATCATTAGCCCAAATCAAGTATTCCTTTGAGTCTTTTCCACTTAAGGAAAAGAATATGATGTCCATAAATAAAACAAGGCTATCAGAGAAAGAAGGAGAGCATCAGGGTAATCATGTCCAGTATTACAGGATTCAACAGTAAAGAATCATCATTTGTCAATATTTGACAAGCACTCCAAGCACAATGGTACACCCGTTTTCTTTAACTTAGGCATCCATTCATGCATGTCACAAGAACACACACTTAATTTCAAGAGCACTATAACCAAAAATAAGGTAAACAGAACCATATGCAATCAGTGCGCATTACCAACAATGCACGTATAAAAGCAACATTGGCAAATGGGATATGTTACAACATAAAACACAACATTGGAGTACTATCAACCGACAACATCGTATACATGAACATCTAGGTAAATAATATTGAAGAAATGGACAATAAAATAACAATGCAATATTCTCACCCTTTGTAGGAGCCATTGCAATCTCTCACCAACAATTCTCCCAACCTCCTGCACCCACATATAATAACACTAAATTGCATTAACCGATTAAAGCATATACCAGATTTTTTTTAAAAAAAGAAAAACTACTAAACACTTCATAGGCTTGGGAATACAGATTCAAAATGGAAAGACATGAATCTGATTCAACAAAATATCAAGAAACCTTGAAAATGGGAGGGTTGCAGGAGCGGCAGCAGCAAAAAGTAGGGTTTAGGGTTGAACAGCCGATGTTAGAAACAGAGTAAGGGTGGTTTATATAGAAAGCCAACTTGCAGTAACAACCATTTCAAGCCCAATATCCCAAGCCCATATGTAACCTGTGCATAAGGTTTTCAAGATGATGGATGGGTAAGAGACACAAAACATAAATTACCACAATACAAATTTATTTAGTTATGTAAAAAAACAATATTTTGAAATAAAATAAAATAATTTAATTTGATCAAATATAATGAAATTAAAAATTAATTATTTTACCAATAACTAGCGGAAACAATACACGATCGCCTGTGTGTCTGTTTCTCTCTCTCTCTCTCTCTATATATATATATATATATATATATATATATATATATATATATATATATATATATATTATTTTTATTTTATGTTATTTTGTTGTTATGTGAAAATAAAATAATTAATACATTATTTATTGTATATTGCACCGGAGTATTACTGGATCGTATAGTAAAAAAATTATATGATTTTTTCTTTAAAAGTAATTTTTCGTCATAATAATAACTTCATATAAATAATGTATAAGGAGATAAATATCTATCATCTATACTGTACGTTGTCTTTTTATTTTATTTAATAAATTAAATTAACTCATTACCTCTGAAATAAAATAAATTTTATTTCATCAAAAAATTATATTAGTTAGGATGAAAGATTAAGTAATTTAAAAATAAATATAAGCATTTTTTAAGTATATGCAAATATGATCACACATTGCAAATTGTTTGTTACTTTTATATCTCTAACATTTTATCATTGTTCATTTTTAATCTTCACCTTAACTTCAATTAGTTTTGTAGTAAAAATTAAAATATACTAATTAAAACATTTCATATATTTAGATTACTTATAAAGTATTAAAATTTAATTTTTTATTAAAGATCATTTTAGCCCTTCAACATTTTTCCATTGTTTGTTATACCTTAAAAAATAAAGTATATTACAATCATTTAAAAGTTATAATATCACATTAATATTAAAAAATAAATTATAAACATCTAAATAAATTATATTTTTCTTAAAAACTATAATGCTTAAAGTAAGTTTCATTAACCTCATAATATAATTTCTAAGGCTAATAAAACAGGGTTAACATAATTTATTTCCCATTAATAAAAAATACATTATATTGAATGCTAAATTAAGAATAATATTAAAACAAAAAGTAACTGCTAATATTAATAATAATTATAAAAATATTCAAAAATACACTATAATTACCCATTTTATATGAAATAAATAAATTATATTACTTAGTTAAATTACATATTCAAAATTTTAACTTTATCGATTTAAAATATATTGATTATTTTTCTTTTTTTATTTTAAACATTAAACTAACTATATAGTAAATGGTAATGACTGAAGAAAATACCAACAAAAGTCTCAAAAATCTAAAAAAAAAAAAAGGAAAGAATTTATTTGGGCAAGGAATAAAGTCGAACATAACAATATTTACAAGTTTTGAAGTTTAAAACATTTCATTAATAACATTTATGTAAAAATGTCGATTAGGAAAGAAAACAAATTTTGAAGTTAACTAGCTTATATTACTTGTATCTTAATTCGCAAATCAAATTTTGCCCAAAATCTATCAGGAGTTAGCACTCAAAAATAGAAAACGCACAATTATTTTTCATTAAAAATCTATGAATGAGACACATGGAAACAAAATGACAAATTAAAATCTATTGATATATTTCACTTTAAAACGACAGATGCACCTCGTCGCTTTGAGTGATCAGTAATAAAAATACTTAAAGACAAAATTGTGATAAAATTTATTCATTACATTCCACTTTTATTATTACATTTAACTTGAGGAATAAATAAAAAGTAAGGAAATAAATACAAATTAAGTTTCTATTATGTTTTGAGAAAACAACCCATTAAAATATGCTATCATCGAGTACAAAAATCGATAAACCAAAAAAGACGTAATTATAAAAATTAACTACAATCTGCATTTACATTTTCAAGTTTAATGTGAAACGATGGAAGTTGAAAAAATTAAAGGAATTAAGAAAATTGATTCCAATTAAATTTAATCTATCAAATAACATACAATTAGCTAAACAACATAAAGTAAACATTTCATATTTTCTACTTTATTTTTAATTATATTTTGATATTATAAAAAATAACAAACTATTCATATCTTAAAACTAACTACACACTACAAACTACCTACTGCTACAATTATTTCACCAAAATTATTTTATGTTCTTAGAAAACATATAACACTAGTTAATTATGATTAGGATAAAATATTTTTAATACTATGTTTTAACTTGATAATTTTCTAATTAAAATGGTCATAACAGGGAAGAATAATCAAAATCACTCACAATTTTCATTCATATTCAAGAGAATTGGTTTAGTTCAGTTAATGGAAAACAGCAATCGAGCTTTAAACATGTTTGTTTATTGCAAGTGACAACCATAACATTTTCGCATAACAGACACATTTAGCTTAGTCGTGAATCATACAAGAATGTTGGACAATTTAATACAGGTAAGTACTGTATTATTGAGAAGATCTATATCACTCAGCTATGGTTTCAGTTTAGAAATTCTCAATCAGTTATTTCTTCACATATAAGCAAATAAAATAAACTAGAGCCTAAGATTTTCCGCATTGAGAGAAAGAGAGCTAAGAAGGAATTGTTGTTGTTCTATAAATAAGATGAGAATATGAAAGAAATTTGAGTATGTTTAACATAAATTTCTAGGTTGAGGGTGTTAAAGCACTGTACAATCAGCCGAGCTACAATTGAGTTGGCATGGGGCAACCTCCTGCAACAAACATCTAACAAAACTCAGTTTATATCATACATTATATTACTATAAGATAGAATTAGAAAAAAAATATGAGCATGAATTGTTTATATATAATGACCACAGTGATGCAGCTGTTACAACAAAGGTTTATCATCAGAGAGAGAACATACGTAAACATGTTAATAGGCACATTCAAATCAATTATTACTATTCATTACCTCACTGGATTTGTTTTCACAGGGAAGATCAATTAGAGCCTGAAAATTTGCCATACATAGAGATAGCTGCAGATGCTGAAAAGGTTGTAGAAGCTACTTGAACCAAGGATTCTCCTAGTATCACTTGAGCTACAATGAACTGAGCAAAGCAAGGAACTCAGATGATTCCTCATTCTCTTTAACGATCTGTTCACACAAGAGAAGTTCATGAGAATGCAAAATATTGGGACAATCCATTGGGCATAAAGCTCAACTCAATCTTTCATGAAAAAGGAAAAAATATATACAAGATATATCTCAAATCAATAAATTTTCTATCAACGCAAGGTTGGAGTGATTTATTGACCATAAATTTGGCATCAAAGGAAACCAAAATGTAATAATGGTTTGAAGTTCAAAGTTAATGCCTCACGCACTAAAAATCTTAAAAGGCAACCCTATATCACTTAACACTAGATTCAGTTGGAGACTCCATCACCTCTTGTGCTATCAATTCCAGTGAATGCGAGGTATAGATACTGGTGAACCAGAATATAGCAAACAAAGATAGATTTAATTGCATATGTTGCCCTAATCAGTTTATCGGGGTTCCATAGAAAGAAGAAAGTCCAACCAGCAAAGCTGCAATTGCAACAGTTTTTTCTTTCTTCCAAATTGATTATTCTGCTTGCTAAAGAGCTAAAAATATATATGATGTAGATACTGTTTTCAGCATATCATTAAGAATGTTTCCAACCCAAGAAAATCATGAGACTAAAGAGACCAACTAAGCAAACACAATCTGTGGTTACTATGTTTTAATCTAGAACAGAAACAAAAGCACATTTTTATTGCACAATTTGAAGAAAATGGCAGTGCAATACATACCTTGAAGATGGTATTCTTTGGCAAACTAAACCGAACAAGGAGATCACAACCAATTTGATTCCAGTCAACAGCTCCTAAACAATCTAACTGTTTATCAACATCCAAGTGAACCTGTGAAGCGTCACAATTGAAAGACCTCCCTACCCAAATATATAACATGTTCCCTGCATGTACATGCATACCGGGAGAGAATATGACAAAAGCAGCTTTAGAATCCAAGTGACCTCTACCAAATGTCTCAATCTTTTCTAAACTGGGCCAGTGATATACCGAAGTCTGTGTGACATTAATCTGCAGTGAGCCACTCTCATCATCAGTTCCCTTCAATGCTGCAGACTCACCAAGCAATGTGTCTTCTGTTGAGGAACCATCTATCAAAGGTTCAACACTGTTCCGAACAAGTGATGATTCCTTGAGGTCAACAATGCTTGGACATAATGCCAGCTCACACTTTTGGAATGAATTCACAGCTTCATCCTTGGCATGGTTGTTAGACTCACAAGAGTAATCTTTGCTGTCTGATTGTTGCAAATAGCTAACATTGCCATTAACAACAATGTCATATTCTTGACTGTTATGAAAGGTAGATGGCTTATCCATTACTTGTTTCTTATCATTCCTAAGTGGCAACTTCAAAGATTTTGACAAACTACCTCTGCGTTCAGCAAGGGAAGTTGATGGTTTTTTCAATGGTAAAGAGGCTGACTGAGACCAGGGATGTGATAGCTTCACACCAAGGATATCTGTACTGTTAGAAACTGTTGAAGTAGAATTTGAAGAGATTGACAAATTAGAAAAACTAGACAAAGAAGAAGATACTGGAATAGGAGTCAAAACCACGGAGGAAGAATCTGGGGACACTTCTGACAAAAACTTAGAATGAGTGCTGGAATCAGAAGAAATGGAGTCGGGAGAAACATAAGAAGGTGAAGAGGATGATGATATAGATGATGAGGATGATGAAAGGGATGAGGATGGTGACAGGTTTGCTGAAGTGTGAATACACAACATGGAATCTGAATAAACCCTGGGAAAGGATAACCTAGGAGTAGAAACAAACTCCTTCATATTAGCAGAGGCAACTTTGCGCCTTAAAGCACTCCAACTACTCTCTCTTGCAGGAAGATGAGTTTCATGTTCATTCTCAGATGAAGCAAAGGGAGGCACAAATCCTCCCATGATTGCTTTCTTGAAAACTTCATAATCAACATCATATGCTTCCACCCTCCTCTCACCAGGCAAAACTTTACTGGTCAAGTTTCCATCTTCTACTCTATTGCCAGATTTATCCATCAAGGGAAGAAAATTGGAAAAAGCATCCCAAAAGTAAGCCGGTTCTTCACCTTCCTTGATCATCACAATTGGCCCTTGCACCTTCTCATACCGAACAATCTGGCCAACAGCCCCTCTGGCGTCCCTCTCCATGATGGTCTCACAATTCTTACCAATCCAAACATATATTGCAGAAGGAATGTGCACAATAAACGCCCCTCTGGAGTCCAATGCAGCTGAAGAAGGATCCATCAACATTTTGGGAACAAGATGAAGAGGATCATAAGGGGAGTGTGGAGCAATTCTGTAAATCCTCAGCAAGGAGCTAGGACTAAGAGGGAAAGCATGGACCCTTTTCTGGCACTGCAACAACTGGCAAGCAAACCCCATGTTGGGATCAGCAATCCCTCTTGCAGCCTTCACAAACTGAAAAGCATCATCAAAACTTTGGCCTTCCCTCCACATAAGGTATGCAATTACCAGAGATGTAGACCTAGACACCCCTTGGCAACAGTGCACAAACACCCTCCCACCTTGTTCCCTAACATCCTCAAAGTAGTCAAACACATCATACAAGATACTAGTAATGTCCTCAGAGGGACTATCCTGCAGCCACAAAGTCCTATACACAAAATCAGCCTTAAAGTACTCAGGACACACAAACCCCACACAATTCAACACATGAGTGATACCATTATGCTTCAAAATGTCCCTATCCCTAGCAACAGCATCACCACCAAGGTACACATGCTCAGCAACTTTTGAACACTCCTTGTCAAAAAACGCAATCTTATCCCTCTTCACAAGCCCCCCATTGTTACTCCTACCATGATCAGGGTTGTTATGCTGAATGGAAGACAAATCAAGTTTCAACCTTTCACCATTGCTACCATTACCTCTCCCGCCAGGGGTGGTGGGCGGCTGCGGCCACTCGCCGATGTCGTCGGACCCCGCCTTCGGCCACTCATCAAGACTCCGCCGCGCGATGGAGAGCGGCTGCAGCGGCGGCAGGCACGACCGCGCCTTACAATTCTGCTGCGACCGAGGCGTCAGTGGCGGAGGAGGAAACCGCCGGTTCTGCCCGTGAGGACCTTCGCCGCTGCCAGAATCCGGGAAACCCTTACCCGCCTCGCCGGTAGCAGCGTTCCCGGCGGCGGTGCGGGAGGACGACCACGACGCCGACCGCCAGAACATTTTCCGGGAGGCGGCGAGGTGACCCGCGTCGTCGTTCCCCACCATGCCCACTTCCCAAACAATAAAAAAATCGAATTTTGTGCAAAACCCACCAAAGATTGGACGAGCCCTAGTCACCTAGGTTTTCTGGGTCACGGCTAAACGGCTCCCGTTGAACGCAATCGGAAAATTCGAAGCCCCGTTGGGTTAACCATTTGAGAAAGTGAGATGCACCCAGAAAGAGAAAACCAGAGAGTGACCGAAAGAAAGCCCGTCTGAATCTTGAAGTGGAAAACTAAGAACAAGGGTATGGGAAATTGCAGAAAAGGTGAGATTTTTATGCAGAGAAAAATGTTTATGGGGTTTGAGAGAGGGATTGGGATTTGATTTGAAAAAAAGGATTGGGATTTAGGAATTGGGTAAGAGAGAAAGAAAGGTATATTTGAGTTGTTGTTGTTGAGAGAGCAAGAAGAGAAGTGGTTGATGGGAGGGAAGAGAAGGGTAAGTACATAGATATAGTATTTTGTATTCAGTGGGGAAAGTCCTTTCTACATTTATGCCACCTCATGCTTTATTTGTGTTTGGGGTTTTCTCATTTTCATTTTTGAATTTTACTGTGAAAAAAGAGAAACATGAATCAGGAATATGATCTAAAAACCCAGAAGAAGAGACCAGCCAAGACTTGGATAAGCTTATATGGAAGAAATTATTCATGTCTTTCATTCAAACATGACCATTTGCCACAAACGGGAAAAGAAAAAACAAATTAACAGTCAATAATGCTATTTTTAATGCTTTCCTACATGAGGTGTGAAGTATGCTTACATGTGTTTTTTTTACTTATTTTTCCACAGTGGAATTAATTTTTTATTTGAATTATTAATTTGAACTCAAAACTTTCATCTTCACTATTAATTATTTTCAATGATTTGGAATACCTTTCACTGATATTCAGTTACTTGCCATTTGAAGGGAAAAAACTTACACTTTCCATATGTTCTGATTATTTCACATCACGTGAGCTAAATATAAGATTATATTTGTTTAACTCCTTTATAATTGTTGCATAAAAAATGCTTTTATAATTTAAATACTGAAGATTTCATTTGACTTTTGAGAAATAAATAATTATTAAATTTATTTCTTTATGTCTTAAGAAGTTTAATTGAACCTCATTTGACTAACTCATTTAAAAATTGTGTTTTTTAAATCTTAAATCAATTTTGACTTTATTAATTCGAAATTTATGAACATTTCAATACTAAGTAATGATCTAAAAATATAAATATGATTTTTCTTACAATGCAAACTTTTACATTCTAATGAGAGAAAATATGATTATTAAATATTCTCGTATCAGCGATTATTTATATTCTCAATTAAAAGTAATTTTAAAAATGATGAAACTTAAGTTTAAAATATAAATTACAATTTTAATTGTTTATATAAATACTTATAAAATTCACCTTTTTATATACCTTTTATCTGTATATTTTTTTATATTTTCTTTAAGTTTAAGAAGTTATTGTCATCCTTTTTTTAAATAGGTCTCCAATTTTGGATTTTTTTTTTAAATTAGAATTTAATTGTATAATTTTTTTGACTTCGAAAAAAAATTATTTTTCTCGTTTCTATTTGTAAATATCATAAAGTTATAGGGTTGTATCAACTTAAAAAATTGTAGTATCAATTGACATAGTTTCAAAGTTGTGTGTTTTGATTGTTTAGATGGGAATTTGAGATTTTATGTCAATCTCAATACTGTCCTTTTGGAGTTGTTGTTGTTTGGGCTTTAGGCAAGTGTTGGGTAAGGGTAACTAAATCTAACATTCCTTATTAGTTATAATTCAAATATTGTGTTATAAAAATGGTAAGGTACACTTTTGTCTCCTTTATGAGTTTGATTTTACATATTAGTGGTTAAGTTTTATTAGGTATGATATATTTATACATGGCATATTAATTGGTTAAGTGAAAAATAAGATTAATGTTTGAAACACATTACAAAGATTAAAAAAGAATGGGTGTTATAATTGTTTAGTTTGTTATACACTTCATTTAATTTTAATATTTGTGCATGGGTTATTTTAATAGGTTATTTGAGCATTTGATTGTTGTTTAATAAGTAGTTTTATTTCATATATAAAAGTATTGTCATTTTATTAAAGTAATATTTTTTTTCAATTTTCAACTTATAACTTAAGGAAACGATTGCATTAAGTATTTTTACTCATTCAAAGTATAACTCAAGTGTTAAGATAATGATCAAACACTCAAACTATATAAGTTGCTATTTAGAAGTATTTATTTGTATGTTTAATAATTCAATTTTTAAAATTAAATTATTTGTGTTTTATTTTTGTAGTTGTAAAATTGAGTGTTTTATTATTCATATATATGTACGATGTAACTTAATTGAAAATGTAGTTTTGTATCATAAAATGTGATTAATGAAAATATTATTCTATGAATGGTGCATTGGAAATAAACTCGTTGCCATATTTCCAAATAATAACCAAATATTATATGATGAATATGTGTATTATATGTATCTATATATGCATGTTAGGTAGTAATCATGTTGGTGCTATCCCTTTATTTATCTATCTTACATAAGTATGTATTAAACTATTATGAATTCTATTAAATATTTAAATTCTAATGATACATTGATTTAGATAAATAAATGTATCATTTGGTGATAATTGAAGGAGATAAGAAGTCATATATATTTAACAAAATATATAAATATTTTTACAAAAAAATATTAAATGTCTTTAATTTTTTTTTGAAATGATAAAACCTTCATAATAATAAACTTTAATAATGTTAATTCTAAATGAGATAATCCAAAATTCATTTGTAAAATACTTTTATAAGCTAAGGGAATCATTGTAAAGAAGTATCATTATTATGGAATAATAGTTCATATAGATATGTTTTAATAAAATTTATAGGAATGAAAATAAAAAATATTTATAGAAGCTAAATAAATGATATTTCTAAAACTTATTAAAAAAAATCATATTTACATGGAATGAATGTAAAAGGACAAAATGTTTGAAAGAGATATTTAAGCATTTTTCTTAATGAATATTCTAACATTTAAAAACTAACACCAATGATTAATTATTTAATGACTATAAAATAAAAAGAAATTAAGTAAAAGTTAGATTAAAATAAAAGGAAAACACAAATTCATATTATTATCGTGATTATTTTATAAAGATAACATTAAGTTGAATAAGACAAAAAATGATAAATTATGTTATTTTTTAAAAAACGTTTTAGTATTTTTTTTACGAGAGTTTGGAGAGCCAAACACGTCCCAGAATTTAACTCAATTTAGAAGAAGTTTAAGTAAAGATAATATCTTTCTAAAATTAAATTATCTTAACAATGATGACTAAAAATACATTTTCTCTAAAATATTTATCCATCGATTTCAGTGTGGTACTTGTATATTTTTTATGGATATGTTATTTTTTAATTTTCCTAAATAAAATTATTTAAAAATGTTATTTTTTTTAATTATACTTTTTATAAACATAAATCGCGTGTTTATTTCATCTCTCTCATATATATATATATATATATAAGTCCTTACAGATATGTCACATTTAATTTTCGACTTTTATAATATTTAACAGTATCATTATTTATTGATTTAATAATTTTGGTATTGTATCATTATAATTGTAACAGTATCTTTTAAAGTTGAATTCTGATCATATATTTAATGGACACGATTATTTATTAACCATCTCACTTGATCAATAAAAATATTTATCGTTAATGTTAAAGATAATTTAAAAACAACTCATAGATTGATGATATATGCATGTGTGTGCTGTTTTAGATAACATTGGTTCCAAATAATCTGTAGTTTAACAGATAAATGTTACTTTTGAAAGCTATGTTACTTTTTGCAGTTCCCTTAAAAATTGTTTTGAAATGAAAACCTAGAATTGCATATTATTGGTGTTAATCAATATATTTGAATGCTTCCATGCTAAAGAGATTTATGTTGAAATATTGACAGATAAAAAATATTTTAATAATTTATAAAGAAATATAATTTGTTTTAAAAATTAATTTTATAAAATTGAATTAGATTTAAAATATATTTTTAATATGATATCAGAATTTATTTTATTAAGATGGTTGGATTTATCAAATCATCGATATGTAATCAAACTATTCTTATATATATAATCGATCTGTAATCAGACTATTCTTATATATAATCTTATACATAAGGTAAAGAATTTCGATATAAAAAAATATATTAAAGATTTCATGTTGATTAAACAAAATATTTTAATAATTTATAAGTAAATATAAAACTTATTTTAATAAAAATCTATTTTATAGAATTGAATTAGGATTTTAAAAATATGTTATTGTAAACTCTAAAGTATTTTATAAGTAAATTCGAACTTAGAAGAGAGTTGTATGCATACCTTCAACCTTATATGATGTAAATATTAGGGATTTTTTTTTTTTCAAATAACCTCGTAACCTAATATAATTAAAACCATTTGATTAAAGTTTTTTTAGATGTATTAAATTTAATTCAATCTAATCTTCTTTGTTTTATAGATTATTACAAATAATCTTGGTTGAATTTAAGACTCAATCCCATATAAGTAAATTTATTAAATAATGATAATATCAATAATAATATAATTATGATTTAATTTACTATATTATTATATAAACTATACGTATAATTTTGAAATATTGTGTTATTTAAATTTTCAAATATTAAATAATACCATATAATTTTCTAAAAAAGCTAATAAAAATTGATTTGAAATTAAAAAAAATAATTAAAACTTTTGATTTTACTCAACTTTATTTAATTTGATTAGGAGTGAGTTTGGTTAAATTTGGTGTAATATAATTTGGATACAAATGAGATAAGTTAAATTTGGTTTAATAAAGAAAACGCATAAGTTGGAACTAATTTAATATGAGATTATTTTATTAGATTGGATGATAAGTTTTTCTAAACACAATATCTCTCATGAATCTTCTTAATTAAACAACAATTTGGTACACTAAATACCTGATATTTGTTTTTATTTAAAAAAATACAAGGATAAGTATAAATATTTTAATTTTTGATAAGAGATTATGAAAATATATTTTCATAAGAAAATTTTAAATATGTTTGTTGCAAAAAAAAAATAAAATTATACCCTCACATTTTAAACAATATATAATGTCATCACAAGAATGAAAATTATATTCTATACAAACTATCTCTTCGCACTGTATTTTTTTTTTTTTTTCCTTTTTTTTTTTTTTTATTTTTTTTTTTTTTTACCTTTTTTAGCTTTTTAATTTATTTTTTTCTTAAATTACTAGTATAACCTAAACATATATATGAAAATAGAATTCTAATATATAATACTTTTGGAAATATAGTTTGTAAAATTAAGAAATTATACTGTGAAATAAACATTATTGCAATATGAGTCATGGTCACGTGTCAAATAGAATGTTCATAGAACAGAAATTGAACTTTGAATTGACAAAACTTGTGCACCATTTATTCAACAATTGGCTATGAACACTGTAATATAATTAATAGTTGAGAGCAAGTAGTCCTATTATTTAATTGAGGGTGGAATTAATTGCACTAATGTATAAGTATTGCGGCCATGAACAGTATCTTAAATTTAGAAGAAAATGGACCCTGGTCAATTTATTAGTTCACTGTCTCAACTATTGTTTTAACTTATTCAGACTTTCAATCTTCCTTCAAACTAACAATTACAGTACTTAATACTATTAGTACTGATTTTTTTTTATTCAAGTTTAACAAACTATTTCTTTTGATTTGGATTGTATTTTAATAATTAAGTATAAAATATGATTTTAAATTTATAAATCTTATCAAACGTAAAGTATACCGTTTAACCTAATACATGTGAATTATGTGGCTAGACAAATGAAAAATATTTAAATTATATTTTGTGTAATAGATAAAAAAGTTATGTACATACTTACATATAATTTTTTGTTTAAACGTGTAGTAAGTATATTATGTATATCACATGCAGTCTTTAAGGATTTCATACTATATGTCAAACTTAAAAAAATATTTATTTTATGATTATAGAGAATATATGTTTCTTTATTTTTTTTTGGAAGAACTTGATTAAAATTGTTTTATATAAACGACTTTTCTAAAAAAGGTGGATATGAGTGTTTTTGAGTTAGTTAGCTGAGTCACACCTTGCATTTTGCTTTACAGAGGAATATAAACCACTTGTCTTGGTTTCTGAAATTCTATCATGCTTAAGAGGTGTTTTCAAATAAGCCATCTACAATTCAATGCTAAGTAAAAAAAAAAAACATTTAATGCATTTTTAAGTTTTAAAGTATGATCAGATACAAAAAAGAAACTATAATAAAAAAAATTATCATAACAACTATACACACTAAAATAATTTTCATAATTATTTTAGAAAATTACCCATAGTAAACTATCATTATTGATATATTTTAGCTAAGATAAATTCATTTAATTTACTAAAAAATAATTATCAATAAATAAATTAGTGCTCGATTTATTAACGAATAAATTAACTAACAGAATAAAAATTTGTTGATAAATTAATCGCTAAATAATGTATGAAAAAATTAATCTTCAATTTATCTGTTATTAAAATTCGTAGTAATTATTGACAGACAGTCGATAAAATATTTAATAATAATAATAATAATAATAGGGATGATGATAATCATTATTAAAATAATAATTATAATAAAATAGAAAAACTTATTTAGGCAGTAATTACAAGTTTTATATGTAAGTGTTCAAAATAATATTTATAATATTTATGTACTAAATTTTAATTATTATTAAATTCAAGATTTCTCCGGTGAAAACCACTAATACTTCATTAAAAAGATAAACGTTTGAAAGTTGTTAGAAGAACCTAGAATATGGTAGATTGCTAAATGAATAATCTCTTTGCATAATAGAAGGAAGCTAATAAAATTCTTAGAATTTAATATTTAAATAATTTGAAGTTTAATTTTGATGTTTTAAATACATGTTTTACCCTCTTTTGTTATCCATTTGGTTGTGAAATTATTCTTCCATTCACAGCCCCTGGAAAATGTTATGCAGTGAGACTAATGCATTTGATGAAAAAAATTAAAAAAATAACAATCACACACATTTTTGTGAAGAAGGTTCTAACATGATATATTCAATTTTTATTAATAAAAAACACACTATGAAGGTGCAATCACACATGCAACTTTTTATGAAATGGGGAGAATTTTGGACATGATAAAATACTAGGGACCCAATTTATATTAAGTTACTCTTTCACACATATATATGGTTCAAAAGTCTTCCATTACCAAACATTCAATAAGACAAACACTGAAAATGATACAGACTGAACCTCAAAGGGATTATTTCCTCCAATAATACAACTTTTGTACCATTTGTCAATACAATCTCCATTCTCAGCCATTAAGGTGTTATCCCAAAGCAACTCTTTCACTCTAATTTTTCTTGGTTTACGACAAGGCTATGGAATGCCCCACATATCTGACTATAGTCAGCAAAAGAAACCAATATACACATCTAGAAACCAAGAAATTTCAATTTTCTAACAATTTAAAAAACATATTTTCTTTGTAGATAATTGACCCTTTTAAAAAGTTAATGGAGTTTTTTTTTTTTTTATCAAGCCAAAACATTAATGATTTGGTGTAATTAAAAAAAAAGTTTTTCTAAAGCAAGATTTTATAAAAAAGTATATATATATATATATATATATATATATATATATATATATATATAAATTATGTGT
>Ga0209700_104424_pt1 | contig 25333 bp, 6 predicted proteins | sample SiratroredBW_FD_187528 | JGI IMG/M metagenome (GOLD analysis project Ga0209700, IMG submission 187528) | Root nodule microbial communities of legume samples collected from California, USA - Siratro red BW (SPAdes) (version 2) | ecosystem: Host-associated > Plants > Roots > Nodule | place: USA...
CTATATAGCAGAATACACGAATATAAGAGAATAGGGATAGAGTGCTTAGTCAGAATATCAAATCAGTAGCGCAATGATCTCAGTCAGCAGATGGCTCCTCTTCTTTTGTTCAAGAAATCAGTTCTTGGAGTAAAACATGTAGCTTGATTCGTTTCTTGATGAAAAACCGTAGATCGCTTTTGCTTTTCTCTCTTTTCAGTAATCTTCTCACAATTCTTACTCTGTATCTCATTTTAAAAATTCGCGCGCCAAGTATTTATAGACCAACTGTCATAACGGTTTCAGTCGATTGATTCACAGTTTAGTCGACTAGATTTTTCTCAGTTAGTTATAACCGTTATTTAAAAATCAGTTTTTACCTTTATCAATTTTTCAAATGTTTTATTTGTTTAGAAAAATTATTAAGGAGCCCTTCTTCGATTGAGATCATAACCCTCACCAATTTGAACTTCAAACTTACTCCCACAACACATTCTAGATCCTAGATTCAATTCTTCAAACTTCAAGAGGTCTTCATCCATTCATCACATGATCTAGAGCATCTTCACTTGGTTGAATTCATCAAATCACTGCAGCAGTCCACTGGTGCTAACAGTGTTTTAAACTGTATAATTGTAATCTTTGATTCAAACTGGATATTATTGATACTATAGGGTTTAGTATTGGTGAATTCTAATATTTGGGCTTGCAGGGTGCAAGCTTGAATATTCAGTGGTGTTTTTGATCTTGCAGGGTGCAAGAGGTATTCTTGATTGTAAATGTGTACAATTGAGTGTTTGATATTGAAATTTTTCTTGCTAGGGTTGCGAGAAAGAGTGGACGTAGCCCTTGAGGAAGGGTGAACTAGTATAATTGTTCTGTGTGTTTCTCTCTAACCCTTCTCTCTGCATAAGTTTTTGTTTTGTGCCTTTCATTCAATTTTGCATAGCTGAATTCGCTACTTTGTTTTATGTCATTGTGCATTTGAAAAACAAATTGCTTATTGAATGATTAAAATTGCTTTTATAAAGATTCTTGAAACTGGAAAATTGTTTTGACTAAAGTGCTTGATTCATTTCTGATTTTTCAAGAGTTTATCAGGTTGTTTTTATTATATCTGCTAAGGTTTAATTACTTTCTTTAATTGATCTTTTTACTGCTACATTGGTAAAAGAAGTGTTTCTCTACAAATTGGAAAGTGATTTTTGGTTAGCATAAATTGAATTCCTCTTAACTTTGATTTCGTGACTGAATCTGGTGTTTCTACATATTGGATTCTGGTTTTTCATATAAACTATTTGCTAGAATCAAAACTGTTTGTTCAGTAAAATCATTCAATAGCCTAACTGCAGAATTGCTCATTGTTTTCATGTGTGAGTGATAGATAGGTCATTTGCCTTGTCTTGATTCCTTAATTGAATCTTGTATTACATTTTCTGATTTATTGGATGGAGACATAGCTTAATTCTATAACTGTTTGTTGGTTATGCATTGCCTGTTCCATATCACTTTGTTTGAAAAATTGTTTTTCTTTAAACTGTCAGTTTTTAAACTGATTTATTCGCATTGAAATTGATTTATTTTCTGTCTTGCACCTTAAATAATTTATTCTTGAGATTCTTAAAAACTTTCATTTTACATAAAATGTTTTCCTTGCTTTCTAAATTCAAAAATTTTATAAAGTTCAATTTACCCTCCCCCTCTTGAACTCAGTCTAAAAGTATTTTCATTTCTTTGCCTTTCTCTTTATATATGTGGTACAACTAATTCTTATATCAATCTTGTTTCCACTTATAATTGTATTCAGTTTTTATATCTTAAAGAAGTTTTAAAAGAATTCCAAGAAAGGAGATTTTTATGAAAAAGATTTGAAAAACCAATTCATCTCTCCCTCTCTTAGTTTAATTAAGTCATTCTTTTTGCCTAATAGTCATTGGATAAGTATATAGGAACTCTCCATTCCTTAGGAAGTTTAGTCCTTATTTGTGGATTTACAACAACATATAGCTTATCAAATACGTTGTGTACAGCCTTGATGAAAACATGGAAATGGCTCGCAACAATTGTCAAGGATCATCCAATATGCAAGCTTCAAATACAAAAAGATTAAACACAACTAGTTTACTAAGAAAAAAGTTCTTAGATGCTTTTAGGTTACTTTAAGGGTTAGGGTTAAGAAATTGACTTAAGGGATTCTTAGTAAATTTGGAGAGGTTCCAAGATGAGTTCGTGGAGAGAATGAGAGAGATGTGAGACATATTTCTCGTTTATGAACAAAATGTAAAAACCTGTTTCCACTATTTATAAACGGACAATAGTCATGATAGAGAAAAAAAATTCATTTTATCTATCACCTTTACCCACTCTACTAGAATTCAAAAATTAGAAAAAAAAACAAGGAAAATATAAATAAGAAATAATAAATATCACTAGAATAAATAATAGCGTTTATTTGTTGCATGTTATATAAAAATGAATTTAAAATGAAAAAATTATTAGACAATATTTTTATCCATGTTATATTAGAACATGAATTCTGAATATGTTGAATTAAGTTTTCGTATTAGACATCCTATCTTTTATTTTAAAAACTTATATGATGTGTTTTGAATGAAACGTTAATAAATTTTCTTTAATATTTCACATTTCTTTTATTTTAAGAGTTGTTATCATCAAAGTTTTTCCTCTAATGAGTAATTATCATCAAAACTGGAAACTTTTACATATTGTTTGGTTGAATGGTTTAACTATAGACGAGGATGAATTTGCGTTAGATTATAGTAATTTTAGAGTAGTGATTTGTGTGGATTTGCATGAGAATATTCGCACTTATTTGGTTAATGATACTCCTCTAATTATGCGAAGATAAGCGAGGATTGACTGGTATTTACAATTGGCTAAAAGAAAATAACAAAGTTGCCTGTCTTTATTTTTCACTGTGCATCGTTTCTTTTTCACATTGCATAGTTGCATGTTACATGGCTACATAGCGTGAAATTGGAAAAATAAGCATGTGCGAAGTGGGTGGATGATGCATAATCGATTAAGGTAATCGATTATCTATGTGAAATATCGAAGGTATTTGATACTCTAATCGATTATGGCATCCTTGTGTGGGTGTTTAACAATATTTGATCACAATAATTGATTATGTGAGGATAATCGATTACCGTATTCGATCATGGGTGTGTTGATTCTTTTTTATGGGTGTATTGCTTTGTGTATGCATGAGTAACATGCGTTCTCTTTGACGCAATGCAAGTAGAGACTGTTGAGTTTGGTCATTTGGTTGTTGCTTTGACGTTTATTTTTGTGATAGGTTTCAGTTGAATTTTACCTTGTAGTTAAGAGACGTTAGTGTTTTTCTGGGTTGTGAATGAGTAGTGTAGTTCAAAGATGAATTGGTGTGGTAAGAGAGTGCAGATAGAAGGTTGTGAGGTTGTAGCGGAGTATTGAAGGTTTATGAGGTGATGGTGGTGTTATTGTGACCATATGCTGATTTTATTTATTAGAATGTCAAATATTTAGGATGACAATTTAGGAATTTGTTTAATTAAGTAATTGTATTTATTTTGAGAATTTATGTAGCAGGGACATTAAAAGTATCTTAATTCATTCATCTAAAAGAATTCAAAGATACAGCAGAAAACACTCTTTATTTTTAATTAGATTTAAACTTATTTTAATCAAAACCCAATTTATAAAGGAAGTAAAATGCAGTGTTGAAAATATAATATGAAATTTAATTATATTAATTTTGAGTGGGTGATATTGCATATGACAACACACATAACAAGATAATTTAAATTGCATTAATGTTTAATTAAGATTAGATTTTATTCGAATTGAATTCATTTACCAATAAGATGAATACTTGTTTGATGTAGCTAGTAATCACACTACCCAAGTTAATCTTATTTAATTTTTAATTATTTTTATCTATCAAAGCAAATTTATAATCTTACATTTTTATCAATTAAAAAAATTTAAAATATCAATCACACCTATCATATTACTTACAAATTTTTCATTCAAATTTAACCATTTTTCCTTAAGTCCAAACAACTCAATTCACTCTCTCAAATCCTCTCAAATTCATATCAATACAATCCCTTAAATTATTCCAATCCACCCGTCCATCCAAACAAATTTTAAATGGTATATAACAAAAAAGAAAATAATGGTCACGCATCAACCAATTACTTCGATATAACAAAAGAAATATTAATGGTATTTGTAAAAAGGATTTAAACCTTCCAAGTTGATAGAGCATTTTCTTGTTAGAAATAGCATGTTTTTAATGTCGTGCAGTAAAACCCTTCAAGTTAGTGATTGATGCAATTGGAGAATGTGACCCGTATCTAAAGTCCCCCCGTACTACCATCAATGTAGAGCTCTTTTTCTCGAGATAAAGTTGAAATACTTGAATGGAAAATCATGAATTTGAAAGAAAAACGTTTAGTTGCACAATTATGTTTGATGGCCCTTGAAAAATAAAACATTGATCACTTTTGTAGTCCAAGGAGATGGACGTTGGTTAAGAGTGTTGATACAGCCTCATACGAAGACTTCAAAAAGTGATTCCGTTGTTACAAAATTTTGTTGGAGATTGAAGAGTGACATCATAACGGTTTTGAAAGATAGGCGCTCCGCGCAACTATTGACTATTATGCCAACAATCCTACATTTGAGGTAAGTAACAAGCAGATAAAAAAATATATCTAAAATTAAAGATATAGTTTTATCACAGGTGATATTCCAATGTGAACAGAACTATCGTTCACTACAAGAGATTGACACCCTAATTAAAAAACTCAAGATAGCTTGGTTTGTAGCACTTTATGAGATGCTAGTAGAGCAGCCCAAATGAAAAATAAATAAATAGCCACTGTTTATTTTGTAAACATTTGTTGAAGATAATTAGAATCGTTAGTGACAGTTCCAAATTTAGCTGATTGTTTAACTGTTCCCATCCTTTATTTATGAAATGGAATTGCAGAAAATGAGATTTTTGCTTTCACCTTTTTTATATAAAATCGTATAAACAGGAAGCAAGATAGTGAACAGAAAGAAAACAACGGAACACGCATTAAGATGACATTTATAATGTTCTGAAGATGAAACTGCCTTTAAAATTTTAATTTAACCAAAACTAAGTTAATAAAGGAATAGCCAGACGCAAAGTAATAAACAGATTCGAAGACCTATCTTTTGTACAACATAACCTAATATGAAAGGACGCCATGCTCTAGCCTAGCCTCTAACCATCAGCCAATATTGGAAAAACAAGATTAATGTATTACTTCTATTTTCATTTCAAACAGCCCCAAACTTAGCTTAGTTGCGGTTCAAACCGTTCCTCTACTGCCATCACAGCCCAAAACTGAATTCATATTTGCCCCTTCTAGAAGCAGAATGCTTCCATAAGAAAAATAAGCTGTCCCACTTATCATATAAAGGCTTACGAGAACTTAAATAATTTGGGAACTATTTTGGGACCAAGATTTAAGTATACTTTGATCCTCACTCAGTTCATCATAGGATATGTGCATAACTTCTAATCAATCTCTCCCTCTTCTACATCATGTACAGGATTAGGAATACACGGTGGCTCAGCTTCGTCATCTTCATCGTCAGGTTTGATGTATAATCCTAGTTGTTCCAAGGGATTGCTACTCCCAAACTTGAAACTACCCAGACCATCCTGAGAGTGATCAGGACTTGTTTCATCTACAGAACTTGGCAATTGCTCAGCGGGTACAGCTCTAAGCATTTCCAAATCCTCGAGAAGCCGAGAATTCTCATTGATTTCAACAGTCTTTTCCATCTGCGCAGATGCCCGTACATGGTCCCATAAAATCAAGACAAAACAAGCAGAAAGACATGATTTTGGTGAGAGACCATGTTATTTACCTGGAGCAGTGCTTGTCGAGCAGCTTCTCTCTCAAGCTCCCTTTTCCGTCTGGCTTCAGCAGCAGCTTCTGCTTCTGCTTGCTTTCTAGCATCTTCAGCTGCTTTTGCCTCTGCTTGCAGCCTAGCCTTTTCTGCTCGATAATGAGTTGGATCAACAGAGAGGGTTAGTTATTAAACATTCAGTTTAGGCATGTGACTCTTGTTTACACAAGCATGACACCCAAATCACCTTTTCTTTGCTCCATCTCAAGTTTCTCCCTTTCTTGGCGCAATTTCTCAGGGTCTCCCTTTTCACCCTGACCCAATTAAAGCAAACCACATACAAATTCAACAATGATCAGAAGGAAGACTAAGATCCATGGAGCTCAAAAATGTGATTTATCTTACCTGTGTCAGTGTCTTTTCTCGAGCTTTCAAGATGGTATCAAGAAATCGATTCTTCATTACAGCAGCTCGGTAAAGTTTATCAGGAGAGACCTGTCTCTCAGTTGGAGCACTGTCCCCTATAACAACACCAAGATTATCAGTGTAACCATCCTACATAACAGTAAAACAATATCTCTAAAAATCTACACACTCTTACCATCTTGATGGTAATCAGAATCAAAAGACGGCTTAAACTGAGAATTATCCTCAAGCTGATCTAGCCCACTAATCGATTCTGTGTAAGTAATAAAAGGTCAGAGTGTAAGTCAGTACAGCAATATGGACAGAACTTATCAACAATAATATAAAGGAAAGCAAACACAATTCAAGGGTACGAAATGCAGAAAATCAAGTCCCTAGTCCAAGTATGAACTGAATCAATAGGAACACAGATGGTTTCACATCAAATCATTGGTACACGAAAATAAGACCATAAATCATAATAATTACAATATATGATAAAGTAACAGGTACATTTTACTTACCAGTGTGTATGACACTGACTATAGAGTATCCAACTAAGAATATACAGAAAACGATATTGTGGAATAAACAAACCATACAACACAAACACAAGACAAGCAATGAGGGAAGAACCAAGTTTTAGTTGCAAACATAGATCCTCTTCTTCATATTGTGGTTCATGCTATATCAACTTTGAATTGCACGAAATGACAAACAAACACAATTACTCACGATTTCTTTCAAGAGTAGCAGCAGCCCTGGTCTTTTCACACAACTGAGCTTCTGAACCCAGATTTTCAGGTGCCTGAAGAACAACTTAAAATGAATAATTATAACATGTATAATAAAAAAAAACCATATACAGGATCTAAGCTAACACCAGAAATAGAACAATAAGAAAAGAGGTAACTAAATAAAAATAAAAATTTTCATTTAATAATCAAAACTAAACCTTTGGTGCATTTGCTGGACTTGACTTTTCGTCATCAGACTCACTGTCAGAAGAACTATCAGAGTCTGTATCTGCAATGCACACATTACATTAACATAAAATTTTCAATTAAACATCAAAAGTGAAAATAAGCACATTACTCCAAGAAAATATTTTGGACCTCAAACAACAATATATCAGTGTGTACTACCCACAAAGAATTATTGATGAGGGTAAGAAGCATATCCTTATTTAAAACAAAAATGCTATGCAAATGAGATATCTCCATCAAGAGCAACATAGTTAACATTTGAGTATAACAACCTCTCTTCTAAACTTCCATGGTAAGCATTTTTTGGGGATGTGATTAGTTAAGGGGTTTTCATAAGAAAATTTGGGGATGAGTAACATTTCCCTCTCTTAGGATCTCGTATTTATATCAGCTCTAGATACATTAGATACAATGTATGAAAGGGACAAGAAGAGAAATTGAAAAGATACATCTAGGAACTAGGTGTAGCACAAAGCACACAGCACCTTTACAATAAATGATATTTAAGACTATTTAATCTAACAGGTATGTTTGTTTTCAGCATAGAACCTGGTGGTCGACAATGTCCTCTATGCATGTATTGTAAAAGAATGGGTCATACACAAAAAGATTCTACTTTCCCCAAGGCTTTCCTGACAAGACTATCAATATCTCAAAATCTAAGGTTATTGAACCGAAGTTTTGCGATGAGTAATATCAAGAATATTTAAGGTTGCATCCAATAGCCTAGCACAATCATCAACAAATCCCACTTGTCAAGAGTTTGCATTTCACAATTTATGGGAAGTCAAAAACCATGGATAATTGAATCCAAGTTCTTCCGATTATAGTTCTCGTAATACCTTTGTTTTCTTCCCTTTCTTTTCCTAAAACTCCTCATCTCACAACCTTAGCCACTGAATCTATAGTTGTTTCTCAAGGAATTAGTCAAGTTTCTCTTTCTCCTTCCTTTAACTTAAAATACGCTCTCCTTGTTTGTGCATGTCCCTTTAATATTATTTCCTAAAGTGAAGCCAAGTCATTAAATTGTTCCGTAACCTTTTATGTCAATTCTTTAGTTATACATGAACATGGCACAAGTCAATACATCGACAAAAGTCATGAATCCAAAGGCTTAGACTACCTTAGAATGTCTTGTTTTGCATCCCCATAGCTTTTCCATGATCTTCTAGGTTATCCTCACTAATCAAAAATAAAGAAAATTGTTCCTAAACTTGGTAGACTTCAAGCCTTCAAATGTGAGTCAACTCAACTAGGAAAACATGTTAGATCTTTAACTAAACAATCTGAATTAAGATGTAACTTTGCTTTTCTATCACCCATTCTAATATTTGGGAGCTAAGTTGTGTCTCATCTTTTGAATTTAGATATTCTATTACTTCTATTGATAAGTATTCCTGATGAACTTGGGTCTATCTAACGAAAAACCGTTATAAACTTTCGTCTATCTTTATGTATTTCCTTCACGAAACCAAAAGTCAATTTGGCCAATTAATAAAAATTTTATTAGGTGACAATGACAAAAATATTTTTCCTCTGATTTCTTTGATCTTTTAAGCTCAGTGGCATATACACCATTTATTCTCACACCTCGGCAAATTGGTATAGTGGAGAGGAAAAATAAACACTTGGTTGAAAATACTCATACCTTATTGCTTGGTGCCAATATACATACATGTACATAACTGGGGATGTCATCATCACTAATTGCTTTCTTATCAATGGAATGTCTTCTTCTCTTTACAATAAAGTTCCTAATTCCATTTTATTTCCAAGTGAACCCCTTTTTCATATTTCTCCACGTGCTTTCAGTTTTATATGTTTTGTTCATAATATGTCTCTAGGTTTGGATAAGCTCTCTGCCAATGCCATCAAGTGTGTTTTCAAAAAGGCTATTGATGTTAATCTCTTGAAACCAAGAGGTACTAAATGTATATCCGTGTCACTTTTTAACAAACTTCTTTCTTCTCTCCTATACAGCATGTTCATCCAGTCCAAGTCTTACCTATGTCATTATTCAATCTTTTGTTCCTCCTACTCTTGACCACCTAAACGCCATCCAAAATCCACATGAACCATCATCATTGCCTTAGTACCTACCAAGACAAGACCCCAATGAATAATCCAATGCTCCAAGGTGAGTCTTCTCCATCAAGTCCTTCTCAATCATCACCAAAAATACCACAACCCCTAATAATGACGACTCAAGTTGATTCGTACCTATCTGAAAAGGAACTCATTCTTCTTGTAACCCACGTCCTATTCAAAAGAATTCTTAACTAAAAGGAACTCATTCTTCTTGTAACCCATACTATATGAAAAGGAACTCATTCTTCTTGTAACCATGCTATCTGACTCGTTGTCTCCTCCCTTTTTTTCTTTCAGGCACACTCTTGAACATGATAGCACATGGGAGTTAGCTCCTCTTCTATTTAGGAAGAGTCAGTTGGATGTTGCTAGGTTTATGCCATTGAAGTTGAACCCAATAACGAAGTTGACCAACACAAAGCTTTGTCCTGGCAATTATTCACCATTAGCTTCTTCATCAAAAGGAAATCAAAAATGTTTTTCTTCATAGTGATCTAGAGGAGGAAGTCCACTTGCAGCCCATGGGTTTGTTACTCAAGAGGAGTCTGGTTTGATTTGTAAATTGTGTTGCTCTCTATTATTGAAAACAACTCCACTAGCCACCACAACATGGTGAAGGAAAATCAGGTTTTTCAACATGGCCCATGGTAGCCACATACGGCGTTGTGGAGTGGCGGTTCAAAGTGGCCATGGTGGAAATTAGGAATGATGCTTCCATGTGAGATGAAGGAGCAGGCTCAGGTCTGCACAACCCAACTTGAGGCACTAAAAATCCTAAGCTTATCCATTTATATTTTTTGGCTCATTACACAAATTGTGTGAGCCAAAGTGTTTTTCGAAGGCCATACAACCTAACCTAAACCCAAACAATTACAACAAAAATTTTAACCTAAGGCACCCCCACCCAGCAACCTCCTTACTTTCTTGTGCAGTGTTGCCACTGTCACACAGTAGTAATTGTGTCGCCCTGACACCACTATCCAACATAATTGTTGTCCCCCATCATCGTGTTGTTCCACTACAAGTTCTCTATTTTTTCCTTTCAATTTTGTTTTATCCAGGACACCTACCCTCCCTAAAAGGCTTTCCTTCTTTTCCACACAATAATTACTTTCTGAATTTATTTATTTTTTTGTTATTTCAAGTCTTGAACTTGAAATTTGTGTTGTTTTAATTTGATTTTATTGTTATTTGAATTTCTAGACATGGTACTATTATTAGTTATGGTTGTATTTCATTATTTTTGCATTACAATTATATATCTGCATTTTTTTTAAATTATCTATATGTATATATTGTACTTTTTTGTTCACAATACTTCAACCATAACAAAAGATGTTTGGGATTGCTGATATTTTCTGTTACCTGATATTGATAACACTGTCCTCTATGGTTTCGAGCAATCTCCACCACCTTGGTTTAAAAAATTTAGTCACGTTTCTTTCAACTAAAATACAATGATCATTCACTATTTTATCATCATAACTCCCCTGAAAGGTGTGTTTACTTAATAGTGTGTGTTGATAACATATTCATGATAGGGAATATGCTACTAGAATCTCTCATAGCTAAAGGAACACTTGTACAATCATTTGTCTCATATTTTGGGCATTGAAATAACCTAATCAAAAGGACGATATTGTTATTTCTCCAACGAAATATGCTCTAGATATCCTAGAAGAGATGGGTATGATTGACTATAGGACCAATGGATAGTCCTATGAATCCAAATAAAAAATTAATGGCAGAAGATGTAAATCTTTCTCTGACTTAAAACAAAATAGAAGACTTGTTGGAAAACTTATTTATCATACTATTACTATATCAAATTTTTCAAGATCAACACAGGGAAATTTAACCTTACTTACCATTGAGGCTGCCAGGGCTTAGGGATTTGTTCATTCGGTCAGTTGTATCCTTTGCAATCTCCACATGAGGATAACTAGACACAGGGGGCTCATTTCCACCAATATCCACTTCTTCATCAGCTGGGTCATTACCTATACAAGTAGAACAAAATTAAATTTAAATGCAAAACCATATACAATATATGTTCAGACTTGCATGCAGTATATGTTTAGACTAGTGCACAGATACCACCTTTAAATGGTTGCAATGAGGAATTGCTTGGTCCAGAATCATTCAACACCTGCAAAGAAACAGATATCCAGAAGTCAAATCAGGTGTAAGACTGACATATCATCATGGAGATGTGTATAATTCCACACAACATGATAATAGCTAAATTTTATTAAAGGGTTAGGTAGAAAGCATGTACCTCTATTTCACAAGCTTCAACTTTTGCTTTGTTCTTTTGCTTCTCTTGTAAAAAGTCATCCAAAAGCTTCCGTAATGTGAACAGGGTATCATCACTGAGATCATCGATATCAATCTCAATCTCATCCTCTCCACATTCTCTACCATTTGAACTATGCTCTTTTAAGAAATCAATTATATGCATAGGCATTTCCCCCAGCAGAGACTCCAATTCTCGACCCAGATCATGCTTCTCTTGATCTGACATAACCTTCTTTGCAGGTGGCATAACTTCAGGTTGAGGGGGCAAAGAGGCAATCTTCCTCTTCTTTGAAGGAGGAGCTGGTCTTTTAGTTTTTACACCTTCAAAATTGTCTGGCTTAGCAGGTAATGGCAGAACATCATTTCTTGGCAGTTTCTTCTCAATTGTTTTCCATCTCAACTCAAAAAATTTACTGAGAGTATCGGCCATGAGATGAACATCATTCCCTGGTGGATTATAGGTCATTGCATTTGAAAATGTAAGTCTCACATCATCAGCTAATTCCAGTGGACCAGCATATGCTCCTGCAGCTAGCTTACTTTTTACTGTTCCCAAATCCATTGGACGTTTAATAATACTGAAATAATCGGGAAGATTCAACTTCACAACATCCACAGCGGTGTTGAAAACCCAACCATACTGGTGTGTCATCAACCGTTTCAACAGCACCTCACAATCTTTCATCAACATAGCATGTGCAGTGGTTGGTGAAGCAGTTCGCACTGCAGACTCAAACTTCCCAGAAGAACCACGGTTCCAACCCCGGGGCTTCTGGCTCTTATTACCTGACGGTTTCATCTTATTCGGCAGTGCAGAACTAGACATTGAGAGCTTTTTATCCCTTTCCACTCCGTGCCCATTATTGCCATTACTACAGCTAAGAATGTCACTGGAGGAGGACACCGCAACACCATTTGCCCTCTGCACTTCAATTTTCTTCTGAAGCATCCGAATCTGCTCAAGCTCTGACCTCAACCTTTGCACCAGATCTTTCCTATGAGAGTGCGACATATTCGACAAGGGAACAACTTGCATGGGGGCACCAAAAGCATCCCGACGACCCGTATTCAAACTAATGCATTTCCTTGCAGGGATACTCGAATTCTCAGAAACAGTAATTTCAGTGTCTATCCGTCCCGAACTACCAGACCCCTCGGATTCACCGGCAGTATCTAATCCATTCCCAAAATAACCCCCAGGTAGCCTACCCTTCGCCATCATCATGTTCAATTATTCAACTAACCAAAATCCTCAATTCCTCAAGGGAACCTACCGACCTGGTTCAGTTCACAGATTACTGTTGAAAATCACACAGTAGTAATTAACGAAACAAACTAAAATCCAGCACAGTAATCTTCACTACTTGAAACCCTAGTAGTACAGAAGGGGAACGCATCAAAAATTAACGAAACAAACTCAATCACTGTGAGAAATCCAAACCACCTTCTTATTAAATCTAACCACTAAAACAATGATAATAACAACAGAAACATGTAACTAGAAGGTAGTTACAAAGCTTCCACCACGGAGACTAATTTAAATGGAGCCCAGACCCCAAATCAAATTACCAGCTACTAACTGAAAGCAGCGTGCTGAAGGAAACTCGAAGTAGTTCCCAATATTCAGAGGAACCCGCAGCTTCAGAAGGGTGAATTTGGAGCGGCAATTCAAATCGGAAAAAGAGGAGTCACCAAGCTAGGTTGAGAGATCGCGGTTGGAGAAAAACCCTAGATGAGTAAAACGGCAACAGTTGAGCACGTTTCACGAAAACGAGAAATGGATTGAGCAAAGAAGTATAGAACGACGTCGTTGCAGAGTGAAGGGAAAAGATGAAGATGAGAGGAAAAGGTTATTGGCCGAGGAGACGAGAGTGAAGCTAAGAGCAGTTTTCTTGCTCAGAGTTCAGCTCTCGTCTCCTTTAAATAGTAAAATAACAATGCCGCCCCTCCCTTTCGTCAATCCCTTACACTACAATTTGCATCGCTTGATGAAGCGTGACAGCCGTAGGATTGAGGTGTATAGTTAACGGATATGATGCCATCCACGTTAAACTTGTGATTGAGATTTGATTTGAGACTATATTTTATAATTACTAATATGTATTCGTAATAAAATAATAAAGTTAATATGTTTTTATAATTATTTTTATAACTACATTTTATAATTATAATATATTTTTATTTTGATATTTTTACTAATTAATTATAATAATACAAATACAGTTAAAAAATATTTATTTTCAATTTAACTTAATTAATTAATTAATAGGTTTTAGACCTGTTTGGATGATTTTGAATATGTATATGAACTAGTAAATTATAGTTGATTGAGCATAGGAAGTTGATTAGGTGATTATTATAATAGAATTAAGAAAAATGAGAGATTCCATTAAATAACTATTTACATTTTTCTGTGAATTTAATTAAATGTTACATAAAATAAATATTTATTTATTATACATAAATTTATAATAAACAAAATATGAATAATGTTAATACTAAAAATTAAAATTTTTAATGAATAATTTTTAATTATAAATTATATTTTAATTTATAATACAAATAAAAATAAAAATTAATTTTTGTATTTTCTTATTTTTAACCTTATAACGTTTTAATGAGATGAAAACTTTTCTTTATTGATTGTGTCTAATACCTAAGATTTAAGACAATGTAAGAATGTTCTTTTATAAAATATTATTGAGTTGCATACCAATTATTCTAAAGTTATATTTACAATTATTTTATTTAATTGATAATATAAAAAGTATTCTAAAAGCAAATAAAAATAACCTCTATGTTGCTATTTAAAAAAAAAAGATATATAAGTGATGATTTCTAATTTATTAAAAATATAAAAATATTTATGTTAATGTAATAAAATTATATTTTTGTAATAATTATTTGAAAGTAAAGTGATTCCTATTTCATTGACCATATAAAATAGATTATACTAACAATATATTAAAATTAAATAAAAAAAATTATTTAGTTAACAAAATTAAAGATTAATTTTATTTTATTAATAAGAATATAAAAGTTAAGAAAGATAAAACATAAAAGTTTAAGATATTCATTCTTGTGATGTAAATTGGAGTTTATGGAACTATTATAATAAGGTTTGGATCTTTGTATTGATCTTGTCTCAATAGCCATTTCATTGTTTTGGTATTGTAAAATTTTGTATAAAATAAAAATATATATTGACATTGTATCTAGTATAACATAAGACATTAAATTTAAGTTCTCTTATAAGTTCTATTAATGTTTTTGAAGGAGTAGAGTCTTGTTGCATCATTTTATTTTTAGGAATACATAATGAAAATCAACTACAATTAAATACATATTAAAAATTACAATTAACTAAAATTTCATAAAATATATTAAATGTTGATCAAACATAGATATTAATGAACTATAAAAGAAATATTTAATCTTTTCAAAATATCCAACCATATAACTCAATATTCAAAAAATGATTGTTAGTATTTTGTTCTTTTATTCTTATGTAAAAAAAGTTTATACACATATTTTAAATTATAGATAGGACTCAATCTTCATATTGAATTTATAATACTTAAAATATGGACATTCCACAAAATAAAATAATATAATTTATTGGAGTTGGACATCTCCAAATCTAATATCAATATGTTTAATAAATATGTCAATTATCCTATAATTTCATATCAATGCAATGCAATTTAAAACAAATAATAAACTCATGTAAAAATTAGTGACAAAAATGAATAAATGTCATTTTGGTTGTAAAAAGAAATGAATGTCATAACCTTGAGATGTATCTTTCATATATTTTTTTATTTTACAAAATTATAAAACTTACTTATTTAAATAATAGCAATAAGTAATTAAACTATCAATCTAAAACAAAATAAAAAAATTAAGTGAATACTTATTTTAACTAATTAAAAAGAATATTAATTTATAATTAAATTACTTAAAATAAAAAAATATAAGATATTTAAAACCTAAAAGTTAAGAAAAGAGATTAATTATATAAAGAGTAATAATATGTAACTTTTAATTTTGTTTACAGAAATATTCTTCATTTAAGTCAACACTAGACTATGCAAGTCAAACTTAAATGAGAAGTCTCTTTAAAGATCATAATCATCTAAGTTGACTCATTTTAGACTATATCTCATTTATGTTTTTAATTACAAATGAAATATAGGATTCATATCAAATAAAAATATTTTTAAAAGGATAAACAACAATTCAAATTATAAAAAAATCAATGATCTACACTATAGTGAGTGTTTATTAATAAAGGATATCAAATTATCTACATAAGATACAGTAAACTAAACAATCGATAGTAGACGGAAACCACTCTTTCATTTAAAATTTTCAAATGGAGAAAATCTTAAAAAAGTATAGCTTCGTAATATATATATAATTACATTTAAAACTCTTTACCAATTAAAATAGAAATTGAAAAAATCCAAATTACTTTGTCTGAATTTTAATAAATATTTTGGATAATAGTATATTTATGATAAAGTAACATTTTTTAATTTATATTTATTTAATATGATGATTATAGCCACCATTCTTTTTTTCTATGTTGTTTTTTTTTTTTTTTCTTACAATTGAGTAGTCAAATACTTCCTCCTAACAGTTTTAATATTAAAATATATATGTTAAAAATAAAATATATTATGTAAATATTTTATATATTATATTATTTTATATTTTTATTTCAAACAATGTAAATTTGATAATATTTTCCGTCCTAATTCAAAGAATTGTAAATTTCTTTTAATTAATATCAACATTTTGAACATTATAATATGAATCACAATTTCACATTCTTTTCAAAATTCTTCTACCAATATAAAAACAATAATAATTAAAGAAAGAATAATTAATTTAAATTAATGTGTTACATTTCCCTTTCTTTGTTTCATTGGAATCCGCAAAACTCTCCTGCTACAACGTCTCGAAACAAAACAAGATTGGAAGAAAACAAGCTAACGCTAACTATGGCCATTGGAGAGATTAATCGCTTGCTTAAGAAGTTGTTGGAATAGTCACAGAAAGTGATTATGTTGTTATTTCCGATAATGCGCATGAAAGGGAAGTATAAATGTAAATAGAGATGCATATCTGATGCTAGGCATCAGAGAAGAGAACAGAAAGAAAAAAAAAAGTGTTGAAAACTGTGAAAATGGAGCATGGTATAATGAAACTTAGATGAAGAAATAAATGCAGATGTTCTTAGATAATTTAAGTAAGCATTGATGAAAAGGAGAAAAGCTAGTAGTTGGCAGATAGATAGATTTATGGGAATGGAAGTAATGGTTGTCAAAGAAAAGAACAAGATCAGAAATATTGTTATAAAGCTGAATATGCTTTTAAGTTTGATGAAATTATAAAATTTAAATAAAAATATATTTATAAAGAAGTTAAGAATAAATATGTATCTTCTTAAAATATCCATTCCAGGTAAAAAAAAAAAATAGCTGTCACCTCTCACAAAGATTTTCCCATTAATGTACTAGACGGGAAAATATTTTCTTAGAATGCATAATTTTTATTATATTTTATATAATAAAACTAATTATTTTTGCTATAATAAAGTGTTTTCAAGTTTGAAATAAGAACACTAGGTAATTATTTGCCGTGTGACAGGTACACTAGGATCGATTAGTAAAATTGGTGGTTGTTGGGAAATGTGAGATTCGAATAATCTTACGCAGTTTGACCGCTGGTTTTGTGAGCGGTAGGTTACTTGTATAACTGGACACCACAAATCACGAAATCAAGTCAACATTTCCACGCTAAAAAAACACACGTTGGATAAAACCTTCTAGATTTTATTTTTCTTTATTTATTATTATTTTTCTACATCGGTCTATCTAATTTAATTTTGTGATTATTAATAATTTATCTATTATTTTTCAAAATTTAATCACTTTTATATTGATATCTATGAAAAAAATTTGTCCAACTAATTTTCCATACCTAAATTTTTCATAAATTCTTTTCTAATTTAAAAAGTATTTTAAAATGTTTTACAAAATATATATTTTAAAACTACAATTTTAAAATTTGTTTTAAAAATAAAAGTAATTATTTTGATATTATAATACTTTTGGTCCTGTGTATAAGATAAGATGGAAGCATTTTTGTCCTAAATATGATAAAGACTGTACGCGTTGATTGAATAGTTGATCATAAAAATCATTCTTATTGGCTGAAAATTTGTTTGGCTAAAAATTTGTTGGATTATTAGTAGTGTTATTAAATATATCTACGACTTAAACCATCTAATTACATAGATATGAATTAAAATTAAGATTTGATATTACTAATTTAAACTAACCAATCTAAAATATTTTTATTAGACTTCATAAATCAATTTTTTTTTATAAATAAAAAAGGTAGTATTATTTTTAGGATGAATTAAATATTTTTTTTCTGAAAAAGATTATTAATAGATGAACTGATATTTTTTTATTAAATGAATATCAATTTTCTTAAATAACTTTTTAAGCAATCAATATTATTTTTTTATATATTTGAATTCACAATAACACAAGTTCAATTTGTTACAAATTAGTTCAATTTTATACAATTAACATAATATATATATATATACCTTATTTACAAAGTTTTTTTATATGTTTTTACCCTATAATAATTGGTAGAATAGCAAAATTATTATCATGTTGTTTTTTTTTATATTACACATTATGTATAAAGATGTTATTACATGTTTTACTATTTTAATAATGGCTAAATAGTAGACCGATACGTGTTTTTTCTTATTTTATTTTTAAAAATATATTACTAAATTTTACTGTGTCAATAATTGATAATATTTTAAACTAATATCATATTTCATTTTTACTCAACTTATTTGATTAATTAAATAAAGTGTTACAATTGGAGATTAAGAGTTGGTCACTAAAATCCTAGATATTAGGAGTAATAAAGAATTTCCAAATTAGAGGTATAAAACGAAAGCTAGAAACATTTATGACAATGAAGAGTGACTTTAGTTATAAGATCGTTCCACTTAGGTAGGGACTCTTAGATGAATTCTTGAACGGGTTCTTGGTGAATTCTTGGATAATATGATTTTAGAAAAATCTCGGAAATGAAAACTATTAAAGAAAAATGCAAGAAACAAACATAATACTAGGAATTAGAACAACACCTTTCGCCAATCCAATCTGTGAGATAAGTAAGATGGTGATTCGTCACTTGTGATCTAACCAATAAGATAAGAATCAATGCTAGGAATTGGGAAGAACCTTGCGCCACTCAAATCCATGAGATAAGCAATATGGTAAATCGTCACTTGTAACTTAGCTCACTGAGAAGTAGTTTAGGCTGAGTCCAAGTGGAGGTGAATTGAACTTTCACTTTCACAAAATATGAAAAGTAATTAAGTGTAGAATGAAAGTTCTTTATTAAAACAATTAAACGAGTGAGTTTAGAGTGCACAACAAAAAATCAATTAATTGAAAGCTAAAAACAAATTGAAAATAACACACAGAGCAACAATCAACAAAAATAATTAATTGAAACAGGCGGACGTAATTAATTGAACAAATAACACAATTCAACACTGTCCAAAAACAACCAATTGAATACCAAAAATAGTTAATTGAAAAGCACTCACAATTCAGAACAAGACAAAATCAATTAATTGAATCCAGGAAACAATTACTTGAACAAAAACTCAACCAATTTCAAAGCACCACTCCAAATAGTAAAAGAAACCAAACTAGGAATGTGAATTTTCGAGTTTCATAAAAATCAAATTCAATTAATTAAAACAAAAAAATCAACTAATTGAAATTTCTCAAAGAAAATCAAGTTTCAAGAAATTAATCAATTGAACAACGATTCTAATTAGTTTAAAATACTAAACTTGAGTCAAGAACATAATACAATCAATTAATCAAGATAATCAATCAAATGCAGAAAACACACAAAACTACAGCAACAGGAAAAACAATTGATTCAAGCTGAAAAATAATTTGTTGATTTTTCAGAAGTGAAAAATGTCAAAAATCAAATTTGCACAGTAGTCCAAGTAAATTGTTCACAACAAATAAGTAAACACAGAAAACTAATTACAATTTTCGAAAACTCAAAATTATGCAGAACATAATGTGAACTATGCAGTTCTAGAAAAATCAATTAATTGAAACCCGAAATCAATTAGTTGAATTTTTGACAGTTTTCACAAAATGCAGTAAGAATGATGCACAAACCAAGATAAAGTAAAGAGAGACCAAGAACAAAAAGATTTATACTGGTTCACCCTTCCTCAAGGGCTACATCCAGTCTCTTTGCCAACAAGAAAAGAAATTCACTTAAGAATCACCAAGATCAATCAATTCCAAACCAATTACACTTGCCCAAGCAAGAACCCACTGCACACTACATAACGCAACCCCTGAACCCTACAGAAGTTGTAGAACCAGTGTAGAACCCTACTGCACAATTACAAACTACAAACCCTATGAAATTTGTAACCAAACCACACAATTACAAACCACAAACCATATGCAGTTTGTAACCAAAACCACACAAATACAAAGTAAATGATTCACGAAATGCTTCTGCACAAAATCACAATCTACCTAGTTATCAAGAATAGTGCAGAAGACTTATCTTTGATATAGAACCAGTGATGCATGAAAATCATGCCAAGAGAAGCTCCTAGATTCACGTTCTTTAGTTTTTCTTGATGTAAAACAATGTCTCGATTTGTCTCAAAGTATTAGCACATTTTTCTCACTCTTAGGTTCGCAAAAATCAGTCTCGTGTTAAGTGAAAACGCGCCCCTGTAGTTATATAGACACCCTATTTTAAAATAGCCACTACAATTAAAAAATCAATCGATTGAATTGCATCGATTTCAGTATTAGGCCTAATTACAATGTGTGTATCCTTGTTCTTACACTCCTTTTTATTGAGGGTACTAATCGAAGTCGTATCCGGTCAAATAGATGCAGTTAAATGTAATACTAGGAAGTGACTCCTGGGTCGTCTCCCAATGACCTAATTTCCTGTCAAAGGAGTAAACACACAAAGAGAAAGGGGGTGGGTTCGTGAAATAATTGCATTAATAAAATAAAAACCAACAATCGAATTAGACTTCCTTAACCGAATTAAATTACCCTATTGATTAGATTGCAGTCTGCTTATCACAAGATACAGAAATTCATGCTCAACTTATTGAATCCTAATTCCAACCGAATTAATTAACTAAGTGAGCATTAACACAAGTTTTTCTTATGCAAATTAAGCATTCACATACATCATTCATTCCATCCCAACAACCCGTGACTCACTCCATTAAGCATGAATAGAGACACGAATTTCATATTAACTGAAACATTAAGCATGAACCAAAAAAAGCATTAAGCACATAAATAAAATGATAAAGAGTTAAGAGATGAAGAGAGCAAAAATAACATAACAACAACCTCAAAGCTTCATTGCAATATGAATCAAAAGGATAGCCTTATAAATTAGACTTTCATTAAATTCAAATAAAGCAAATGGAGATTAAACGCAAAACATAATTAAAAAAGGAAACGAAATTGAATAGAAATAGAAAATGAAATTGAATTAAATTAGAAAATGAAATTGAAATTGAAACAAAAACAGAACGTAATTGCAAAGAAAAGAAAATAAATACAAAATGAGTTTTTCTAGAGAGAGAACGAACTGAATCCCAAAAGCAGAGAATAAAGAACTGTATGCTTCTTTGTTCGCCTCCATTCTGTAACAGACAACTAGACCTAAATAAGTGCTCAATACTAAACCTAATGGCCCAAATTTTTTCAATTCTGATCCAACGAATAAAAACTGAAAATAAAATTTGAAAATAAAAACTAATAATGTGGTAGCTCCTCTTCAATTCCAGAATTAATTTTCACATCCAATAAAATTTCAAAGCTGCCCTGAAAATAATAATAAAATTAACTTAGAAAATCCGAAATAAATAAAATTATGAATTTATGGTAAATGAAGTCCGAACAGTGAAATTGAGAAAATAATAGGCAGTTAAGCATAAATCACTAGTCAAAATAAATACAAAAAGACAAGTAAATAAGGGAAAATATTAACTCATTAGGTAACCCCCATCAGGCCTAGGAGGGCACAACTTCAAAGCCCAACACTTACACTACATGGCCCAAAATACAAGGTCCAAATATAAGGTCCAAATTATTCTAAATTATTCTAAACAATTTATAGAATTTAGAGGATTTCTCCTTGATGCTCCATTTCTCCAAAGTGATATCTTCAAGGTTGCATTCAGGCCGAGGAGCTGATTAAAAGCCCAAATAAGCTCAGACGGGTCTAGTATTCTAGAAAGCTCTTGATCTACCCTATGACTCTATGTCCTCTTTATTCTTTGACTAAGGTGGCTGGAGCGTATTCCATCAAATCATCAAATTTTATGTTCCAAAAAAGTTTTTCAGAATATTTTTTTGGAAATTTTTTTTTGGAATGAAAAGTTTACGTTCCAAAAAATGTTTTCTAAAAAATTTACTATGGAAAATATTTTTCGGAACATAAAATTTATGTTCCAAAAATTGTTTTCTGGAAGCTATTTCCTTTCAGAATGGAAACATATTCTAGAAAACATATTCTGCAAGCCATTTAATAATAAGCACATACGACATTTTAGTCATTTCACGTCAATGATGGGGTGCAGGTTCAAAAATGGGGAGGTGTAGGAAGTCACTACCTTATATTTTTCTTGTGATGGGTCTTAGTAGTGTTTGAGCCCACGAGTACAAGGTTCCTAGTCTAAAAGCCTTTTTGTAGACTCTTGCACTCAAAATTTGTTCGTTTAAGAATTTGAATCATTTTCCTAAAGTGAGAATTCTCTCAAATTTCTTCATTAAAACTTGTGGTCCTTATCTTTGAGTTTCCAACTTAAAGTGAAAAATCTTCCTCTATGAATCTATTTCTGTTGATTATGACATCAATCAAGCTAGATTGAAGTTTATTCATCTCTTATCACTTTTGCATTTTCTGCTTTGTCAATTATTAGGTATAAACTATCAAAAACGATCCTACACGAGGTTAGTTTTCCATTATTTAGCAATAAGAGGCTAGATATGACATTTTCTAGGTTAGTTTCGGATTTTCCATAACTACTTTGAAAAATTTTTCATAATGTTAAATTGTCGTGGTAGCAATTTTTTGTGTCGAATGATGTTTTTGCTAGTGCATTCTTGGATTCTATAATCACAATTGCACTCTACACAATTTCAACGTGAATCATTATTTTTCTCTTAGATGAAACTTCTAGTTCATGCTTTGGATTCTCATATTCCATATGAGAGAAATACATGAGCAAAGGGGAATCAGTGAAGGTTTTATGCAATCATGAGTAATCAATTGTGGCACGTGGTGTTGTTCAGTGCATTCGAGTGAAGAAGCTATTTATTTTTTCAAGCAAAAATTGCAAATGAAGAAGGCGATCAAAATAGTGTGGGTGTGAACTAAAGGAAAGCTATTGCGTTTCATTTTTCAACAAATTAGGTGGTCGACATTATTAGAGATTGATACATCATTGACAAATAAAAAAAACACAAATTCAAATTGAATCAATTCTTTAACTGTTTGTGCAATTGTTGAATCATTTAATCTGATTGGTGGAGTTTTATTGATAGAAGCAATTGAAATTAAAGAATCAATTCTGTAGTGGCTTGAATAAGTGGTTCTTGAATTGACTTGTGGTGACTAAATTACATTATTCCTATTGGATGAAGGATTTCTGAAATGGTTATGAATCTTGTTCAATGTAGTTTCCAAATTCTCACGGCTTTTTGAAAGTATCTTTCGATACTATGTAGTGAGAAGATAGATTTAATATTGGTCAAATTAACTGATAAAGATTTTCTTAAACTTAGATAGAAAAACTTCACCTTCTTAAGTTAAGTCGTAGAAAAATAGCATGTAGTGCACAAATAAATGAATAAAAAGGATTTATGCAACGATATTTTTATATTGGTTCATTTAATAACCTAGATTAGATCCAGTTATTGATCAATCAGTCAAGTTTCACTAACACAGACTATTAATGTGAAGTACAAATGAGTATTCTTTTGGATCACAACTAATGTTGGTTGATCCAGTACTGAGTATTCTTTCAGATTGCAACCACTCCTAACTGACCTCGCCAAGTATTCTTTAACACTTAGACACTACTTCTGTCTAAAAGCATAAGTATTATTTCAGATCACAACCACCCTTGATTCACCCTATTCAAGTATTCTTTAATTCTAGCTAAAGACAAATAAAAATGTCTTTGTAATCAACAGATTATTGGCTTTACTAGTTAAGTAGGTGATGCGGATTCCCCAAGCCGAAGGTGTAAAACAAAAGTCAGAAACATTTATGGTAATGGAGGAAAGACTTGGGTTGTAGGATCGTTCCACTCAAGCTTCAAAGAAGAACTCTTGGATGAATTCTCAAATGAATGTAATCTTCAAAAGTTTGTAGATAACTCGAAAACAAAAATACAAAAAATAAAGATAATACTAGGAATTAGAACAACACCTTGTGCCACTCAAATCCATGAGATAAGCAAGATGGTGAATCACCACTTGTGACCTAGCTCACAAGATAAGAAATCCCAAGAGAGAAACTCTCCACCTCCCTTTAATGAACCCCGATGCGCCATCAAGAGATAAGCTATGAAGCACCACTCTAGCATAAGCAAAGGAGAAACATCTCTTGAGATATGACACACTCAAGATTTTCAAAAAAAATTATTCATTCTAAATCTGCTAGTACAATATATGTCCTTATATAGACTCAGAGGAAGATGAAGAGACAAGCTCATTCTTTCCCTAAGTCTAAACTAAACATAAAAAAATATAAAGGAAAAATTACATTTTTAAAAATTTTTCAAATCACGTCATCTTCCCCTTCTTCAAGAAAATTCGTCCCGAATTCTAATTGAGTTAATCTTCAAAAATTCAAGTTGCCCTCCATGTGTTTGATAAAATGTTTGAATCGCTTTTTGAAAAACCCAAAAGCTTTGAGTGTACCCAAAGCACTGATACCAATTAATGTAGATTCCCTAAGCTAGAGCTGCAAAACAGAAGTCGGAAATGTCCATGGTAATGGAGGAAATGCTTGGGTCGTAGGATCGTTCCACTCAAGCTTCAAAGAAGAACTCTTGGATGAATTCTCAAATGAATGTAATCTTCAAAAGTTTGAATATAACTCAAAAACAAAAACAGTTAAAGAAAATACAAAAAATAAAGATAATACTAGGAATTAGAACAACACCTTGCGCTACCCAAATTCATGAGATAATCAAGATGGTGATTCGCCACTTGTGACCTAGCCCACAAGATAAGAATCAGTACTAGGAATTGGAAAGAACTTTGTGCAACATCCCGATTTTCAAATAAGTATATTAATTATTTTATCTTTATTTCAAAATAAAATTTAGAAAACCTTAAACTTTAATTCACATTATTAATTTTTTATTTTAAAAATGTTTTAATAAAAATTTAAATGTTAAAATAATAAGAAGAAGAAGAAAATAAAAACACATTACTTAGTTTTAAAAGAAACATTCTAATTAAAAGAAAAATAATAATAATGATATTTTAATATTACGAAAAAAATATATATATAAATAAAAAATAACAATTAATATA
>Ga0209700_104425_pt1 | contig 25330 bp, 13 predicted proteins | sample SiratroredBW_FD_187528 | JGI IMG/M metagenome (GOLD analysis project Ga0209700, IMG submission 187528) | Root nodule microbial communities of legume samples collected from California, USA - Siratro red BW (SPAdes) (version 2) | ecosystem: Host-associated > Plants > Roots > Nodule | place: USA...
TAAACAATCACCATACTTATTATATAACTGTTAAATTATACCGTTATATTGTAAATAAGATAGAAGTATTCTTCAACACTTTCAATTAATAATCTAAGCTCAAATATATTGTGAATAAGATACTAGAATTCTTAGTCAGAACCTCAATGTATAATATAATTGGCATAAGATATCTTTTGGAATATGGTCATCTAGATAAATAATTTTTTGGAAACTAAAATAATATATACTCAAAATTTATATATTGTTATTATCACCTTTCTAGTCACGAATATTTTTTTTTATCAGGCTCTAGTTTAGTCCAAATAGAACTAGGTTAATCTAAATAGAAGTTTTAATCTTCTTTCTTTTAATAGACATGTTTCATTTATTTTTTTCATTTTTTTCTCTTGGAAAACAACTGGTATCAAAATATTTTATTTACTGCCTATAAATAAGTATTTAAACATTAGTTACTTGAAATAAATATTTGATTTACTGCCTTTCTATTATGAGAATCTTAATATATTATTTATTTTTTACGTAACAGTTGAGTTAGCTGAGAAGGAATATATACATATTAGGCATGTATTATTTGTTGTCCATTTTAAACTTCTTTTTTTGACATGCCTTTTTTTATTAATGACACTCCTTTCCCAAAGACGGGTCAATAACTGACACAACAAAAATGAATACATGATTTAATATAATTATAATTATAAAAAAAAACACATATTTAAAGGATTATCTATATTTTTTAAAATATACTATTTTTGATATTTATAAAAATAATTTAAAATTACGGATATATATGGTAAAAAAAAAGATCATTTTTGTCCTAAATATAAGGAAATGTAATGACTATCACATGTGTTAATTTATAATTTCTTTTTATACCATTATGAAGTATATTAATGAGACATCTACTTCTTTCTTAGGTGGATGCACTATTAACCATATAAATAATTTTTATTGGTTAAAAAAGGTATTCATTTTGAATTACGGAATAGTGACATTGAATATAACTATCACTTAAACCATTTAATTTTACGGATATTTTGAAATAAAATTTAAATTTAATACATTAATTATTAATTAAAACTAACAAATTTAACTACTTTTATTAGATATGTGTTTCTTATACGTAAAGGACTTGAGGCAGTATTATTTGTGAATGGATTGAATATTTTGTTGATGCAAAAATTGTTAATGAGTAAATTTGATGAGATTTCTTTTTCAAATGGGTGGATAAGAATGTGAGTATGCTAATAAAGTTAATCCAAATTTCTAACTGTTTAATAAAAAATTATTTACATTTCTTTATATAGCATTTTTCATGAAAGGTATATGAAAAAAATTCTAAGAAAGCATTTATATTCAGAAATAAATTTAAAAGAATGAATTCTATTTGAAAGGTGGTTGAACTACTTTTAAATATAAATAATAAATATATTTTTTCCAGAGATGATAAATTATTAATTATATGTTTGGAAAAATTAATAAGTTCGTATATAGATTAATTTTTTGGATTAAAAATGATTGTTAAGTAATACACTAGTCGATAAATAAAAAAGTAATAAAAATAATTACATAAATTTTATTATATAAATTTGAGAAAAATATATTATTGTGTAACTGAAATTTTGAATTTTTTTTAAATAATTAAACTTAAAATAATTTATATATATTATATTAAATTTTAAAATAATTATATAATTATTTTATAATTATATATATTTATTTTAAAATACTTATAAGTATTTTTATTTATTCATTTTAAAAATTATATATTTTATTTAAATGAGTTGTCTAATGAGTATTTATCAAAATTATTTTTATAATTTCATTGTGTGTTATTTTCATATAATATTAATTACTTCAATTTGTAAAAATTGAATATTTTTAATTTAAATTACATAAAAATTAAAAAGTAACTCAAAAAGTACTAAAAATATTACAATAATTAATTGTCTCTATAAAATTAGTATAAATAATAATTGTAAAGTAATTAAAGATACTAAAAAATATATTAAAATATAAGAGATGTTAATGAATAAATAAAATAAATTACAAGTTATAAGTTATAAACTAAGTGAAGTAGTTTATAAATTGTAATTAAAAATTCCCAGAATAAGGTTTTTTTAGGTATCTTGCTAAATAAACTATAGTTAAAAAAAGTTAGTAACTAGCTTATTAGTTTTACCAAACATTCTATAGATAAGTTAAAATACAAAATACATACTAAAAGGGGAGATTGAATAGTATTTTGGTGTAAAAAATAAAGCATCTACATATTTCAAATTTGTTTTTCATAATGGATATTAGTTTGCAAATACTTTTGAAGTGTGTTAAAAAGTTTCAATGAAACATAAATAAATCACGAAAAATGACACAACTTACTTTTGAATTAGTTTACTCTACTTTAGCTATATCTAGTTATCCTTCAACTGGAAAGAATTTTCTAATTAAAATTTATTGTTATAAGAATTCTTTGCTGCTATTTCTAATTTACAACAAATATTATTTGATGGTTCTTCTAACTTACAATAATTATTCTTTATTTTACTTGTGGTTATCAACCATATTAACTCAAGCTTGTAATTTAAGTATCTTTGTATATTAAATTACGAAATTTGATTTTATGAACATTATATCTCTCTAAATGTAATTATGATAATTTAATAAATAATTTTACCTTACAAAAAATTTGAAAATTAATTTTTAAATAAAAATATCATTATTTTAATTATTTTATTAATTTAAAAAATGACTTATTTTTTTAATTCGCTTTAGATCTTCTAAAGTCTTGAGTTACCATTGTCTCGAACAAACATATAATCTTTTACTTATATAACTTTATTTGATTAAACATTATTATAAGTTTTTCATCATATAATTTATTTGATAAGCTTTTGCTTAGACAAACAATAAATGTACATAGTTTAAAGTATTTCACGTTGAATACTTATAAATATTTATTCTATGTTTACAAATAATATTTGTGTCTTTGTTTCTCATAAAAGGATCTCACAATGAAGTATATGCACTAAAAATCTCTTAAAGAACATATTCAAAACTATTCTATACAAACAACTTTTTTGAACAAGCAAAATAATATTCCTACAATAGTCTTGTTAGGTTCTATGCTTTACTTATGTTTTGGAAAAACAACAAGTATGATAGGGAAGAATAACTTTACAAGTCCTCACAACAACTCCAAAATAATTTACAATTAATCCTTTCTTCTCAACATTTGTATATAAAAGACATTCTTTTTTAATAAGAAAGTTTAAAAACGACAATGAGAATGATGGCAAAGCTCTTGTAATATTTAGCAATCCTCAAGTCTTAATTTGTGAGTAAAAATAATGTTGTATTCCTAAATAATAAAAAAATATATTCTAAATTTTGTATCTATTTTAAGATGTTACTCTCTTTTGGATCACACTTTTTGTATAAACAAAGTGTTTATCTAAGAGTGATTAGGTTTGGTTGCAATCCAAGTAATAATTAGTGTTTGGTTAAGAGTGTTTTGGACTCTAAATAATATTAATCTTGTATCTTTCACATTAGTGTATTATCAAGGATTAGACATAGATGAATATTATTCTAGTTGCTGAGGTTTTTTATCCCTCTTGACTAGTGCAAATAAAAGATGGTTTTTTCATACCCGAATACCTTATATTTATACTCGGTTCTATGAGGTATTATAGTGTTGAATTTAAATATAACTAGTTATTATTATTGATCTAGTACAAAATATTAACAAATTAACATAAATATGTATAGTCGAATATGATTATAGAGAATGACAGTTTATGTAGCTGATGATTTTTAATAGTTACATTGGACCTCTTAATTAGACCTTTTCTTATGGTGCAATTTTATTGTCATTAGTGAATTACCTTTCGCACTCTCATAAATCCGTTTTGAGTCTAAAATTACTCTCTACCTTTATTTATTTAGATTGCATATTATTAAACTGTAATTAATTAGAGAATTAGAATTTTATTAAAAACACGTTTTAGTGTAGTGTATATGTATCTATCAACTTGAAATTGTGTTTGATATTGTGTCTCACAAATTTGATAATATATTATTCTTAGAAAAAGCTTATTTACTTAAAAAAAGCTTATTTATTTTAAGTTAAGTCTAGTGAATTTGATCATATATTATTCTTACAAAAACTTATTTATTGTTAAATTAAAATTTCATCTAATCACTCTTAGAGTTGATTTGCTTAAATTTGTTTGAGTTTTAAATAAAAACTTTATCTCTTCCTTTTTATGCATTTCATTTTCACAATTGGTATCATAGTTTAATCTTGAAAAAGTTGAACTTCTTACACCATCTTATGACAAAATAAATATATCGCAAGAATGATTTAATATTTAATATGAAATCATTTTTACAAATTAATATTTATTATCTTTAATAATATTTTATACACAAGATTTTTAAAAATATAAATAATTTTTAATTTATATGCTTATATATATAGCTAATATTTTTAAGAATGGTGAAATTAAGTATGTATTTAAAAATTTACAATGTTAATTAATTTTTAAATATTTTTTGTAAAAATGATATATATTTAAAATATTAAAAAAATATTAATTTTTAATTATTTTTATATTAAAATATATTAATTAACTATGTTAATTTAAAAAAATTGATATTTTTATTTTAAGATATAAAATTTTACTATTTTCATGTATGCTGCTAAAGTGTTGTCTCTAAATAATGATATATATACGGAATATCATGTAACCTAATGTGTTAGTTCATATATTACATTAAGTTGGAAAGATCTCATTATAAAAACCAAAAGAGAAAAAATTATATTACAGACATGAAAAATTAAAAACTAAAATGATAAAATAAGTATACTCATAAACTAAGAACTTATTTAAAGAAAAATACATTATACATAATGTTATTGTAAATATTAAAAGAATAAACTTATTTATATAATTTTGTATAATTTCCTGTAACATATATAAAATTGGAAAACATGGAGTGGAAACTGTCATTTATCTAAAAATATATTAATATTGTTGTAATTAAGGGTTAACAGCGAAAAGTAAACAAACAAAACAGAAAAACAAAAAAAAGAAAAAAACAGAAACTATAAGTGATATCCTTAAGCCTTTGCTTATCCATTTGTATAAAACGTGGCAGAGAACATTAGGAAGTTAACCTGCGGAAGCAAAGCTGCGTGAGCTTTTTCCAACCACTCTTCTCCATGGAAACCATAAGCTCCAAGTTCTTCTTCTTTTCAACTCTCTGTCTTTTCTACGCATTTACCAACGCCACAGATATTCACTATTGCGGTTCATCCCTTAACACTTTCTCCTGTTTTTTTTTTTTTTTTCTCTCTCTAACATATGATCTTATCAAGCTTTACTTTTTCTTTTTTGGGTTAAAGGTTTCAAATTGTAGTTGTAGAAGCATTTATAGTGCAGTTCTTGATGTTGTGGAAAATTGTGGGAACAAGTTCTGGTACTGGAACTGGGGTTGCAGAAACCCCCAAAATTCGGGTGGCGGGTTTTTTCAAACCTTTGAACCGTATTTTTTAATTGAATATTGTTTCCTTGATTTGGGGTTTGGAAGGAGGTTTTAAAGTTTTAATCTTTCCCTCGAAAATTGTTTTTTAAAACAATTGGGTTTCTCTGTACGGTTTTCTATTGTATTGAATCATGCGTAAATATTTCGTTTTTATTTGTTTATTGGTATCAATTTTATTCAATTGTGAGATTTACCGTTGGGGAGATTTTTATGTGTATAATAATCTATGTATAATTGAATAGTCAGTTTTGCTGAGTTGAGTTATGGTATTGAATAATCATTTAAAGTTGTCTTTTAGTTTTGAAGGATTTTTCACCTTGATTAGTCTTACAATATAATAATTTAGAGATGTTTTGCTGCATTATGTTACTGTTTTTAGCGTTATTGAATAAACTATTGCTGTGTCAGACAAAAAAACTGACTACGATGTTGAGGTCAAAGGGGTTGAGATATCTCCTGATCCCATCGCAAGAGGCCAGCCTGCTACATTCAGCATTGCTGCAACTACAGGTACTCTGTGATTTAACATGTTTGTTATGATTATAATACTGTGTTTCCTTTCATTCTTATTATATTTAAATTTCTGTTACTGTATCCATTCCATGCATATGGTGTTGTGTGTTCAAAGTTTGCTATTATACTTATTTGTTTGTTTATTCTGTTCTCACCACATGGCTCTTGTTACAAGGCCAGATAGCTGAATAAAACTCTTGTTGTTGATTGTTTGTATGCATATATTCTTAATGTAGAGAGTAAGTTTATTTGGGAATTTGAAGGGAATTGGTACCACTGTGTATTTGTATATGTAGCATAGTGATACAGTTCAGGTAGAGATGGATTAGGTTTTGGTGGATAAATGTTTTCCCTATTTTCTCTAAATCAAGCATTTCATGATCCAGGTAAAGCATTGTCAGGAGGGAAGCTAGTGATTGATGTGTCATATTTCGGATGGCACATACATAGTGAGACACATGACCTTTGTGGAGAAACCACTTGCCCTGTTTCCATTGGTGATTTCGTTATTGCTCATTCACAAGTTTTACCTGGATTCACTCCACCTGTGAGTCAATGTTCTGTTCATTCCTTGTGCATGTGTGTAGTTAGGTGGAAGAGAAAATCTTTCTATTTATCTATCTGTGTGAGTACAGATTTGCAGCTGGTCCAATGTCTCACTTCCTGATCTGGGTTTCTCATATAATCATTGGAATTTGGAAAAAATCCTTGTACTCATGTTATGGCATGTATTAGACAATGTGGTTCCTTTTCTTGTTCAATGCTAACTTATGATCTTGTATTTGCAGGGTTCATACACTTTGAAGATGAAGATGTTCGATGGAAACAAGCATGAGTTAACTTGCATCACATTTGGTTTTGATATTGGGTTTGGTTCCTCTATTGCAGATATGTAACTGACAGTGGTTGTGTAAGTCTATGATCATAGACATATCTATATATTATTTGTACAAATTGCTGAGTACCCTTGTATTATTACCAAATGCTTCTTCTATAATTCAGCATGATCCGAAAGTAAAATGTGTTGAAGATCTTTCAGGGACTAGAAACACATGCTTTTCTTATAGTTGTCTATCTTATTGATGAACATTGTGTAATGTTATTTACTTGTATATCCACACAGAGATGCTAAATTATACTATTGATTCTTATTTTTAAGCAAAGTCAAATTAGTCTCTTACGTCTAAATTTTGGTGTTTTTAGGAATATGGTTTATTTCTTTGTTTGGTTTTTCTTGTTTGGATGTTTTAGAGGTCATTATTTGTTGTTGAAGAAAGGATTAAGTGTGGGTGTGAGTTAAGGAAGGGGGAAGAGGAAGAAGTTGAGTATGGTATGGTGGGAAAGACAACAAATAACCATTTTGGTCCACTTTTGAGACCTAAATGACAAAATTTAGGATAAAAAACCAAACTAAATAAAATAAGAAAGATAAAGAACCAGTTGAATAATTTACGTGTATATATCAACTTACACCAGTTCAACTTACGTGTAAAATGCTACATTATTCATATTTATGTAATTATACAATCATTATTTATATTAAATTTTTGTTAAAATTAAAAAATAATCAAATGATTTAATTTTTCTTATATTTTGAAAAGTATAATTATGTGAACTTTTATCGGTTTTTTCATTAAACTAGTCCAACTTACTTTAGAAATTATCAGAACAGGAAAAAAAAAATATTTAGCCCCGAAACTGTGCCATACCAGATGACTTCTATGTATATGTAAATGCTAACTTCATATTACATACTATACATTATTTCCAACACGATTTCTTCCTCTAATTTAGGTTTAATCTGTTGTGCTTTATTATGACTACTTCAAAATGAAACCATGCCTGTGAGGTAACTTTTATATGTATAAATATTGCATCAAATAATTATATATATAATTTAGGTGGAATAAATTTTTAATTTAACTTTAGATTTTGAAAACAAATCATTATATAATGAAAAAGATAATGAATAATATCCTTTATTCTTGCATAAAAAAAAAGTGTCCTCGTGAATTTACGACATTAGGCCTCAACATGTCTTTCATTCTTGTAAAAAGGTTTAAATTAAATAACTTTTTACTTCTTTAAATTTGTGGATTTTATGTATAATAAAGTTGTATATATTATCATAAAATAATGCTCTGCCATCACAGAGTGAACTCACACATAAAACATGAATCCCATACTGAAGTACATAAATTATATGTTTTCTTAGTTGTTAAAAACAACCTATACTGAAGAAATATTCTCAAAATTGTAACACATCTTATATACTTAGCTCGAATTTGATGAGGATTAAGGTAAATCTAGTTTAAAGAAAAATCAAAATCTCGTTTATCTCAAAGGGACTGGGTTGACCAAGATGATAAACCTATCTCTAAAGATCATACAATTACACAAGGATTATGTATTCGTAAATTCACATTTGGTGACGAACTTATTGCAACTCTTACTAGATACTGAGTTAAATTGTAACCATATTTAAAGTCTTTCCACTTTATCTATGTACATTTGATTGCAGATGGAAGAATTCTTTATCTGGAAGTATCTTTGGAGAAAAGTTCTGTCTGTGTACATAACTTTTGAAAGGGAATGATTTGGTGTGGTAAAAAGTTAAGGTCAAATTTAAACTTGTTTTGTATAATGTAATGAAAATCTGAGAATGTGATTTTGTAAAACTGTGATAGCCGATTTCTAGCTTTTCTTGCGCCAGTATGGATGATTGGTACAAAGATTATTACCAAAATATCAATCTCTTCAACATAACAAAGAAAGTAGAGATACATCTGTAACTTCAATGATTCAATTTTAAACTACAAGTTATTTTATTTAACTTCACTTCATTTCTGATTAGAATATAGAAACTGATTTTATACCTTTTTTGACCTATGTTCATAGCAGATGTACACAAATGGTAACTAATAGTGTGACCATGGGCAGACACACTTCATCTCCTTTGCACTAGGCATCATCAGTGGTCCAAGGACACTTTTAAGCAATGTTGGTGCTAAATCCACATAACCATGTGCAAGATTGGGATTAATGCTGGCAATTTGGCATAGTTTCCCGTTCTGGCAAGTGAACAATGATAGAGAATTTTTGCCCTTTCATTGTTTTTAGTTGACAAATAGCCATCATAGTTCAAAGTTCATACGATGATTGAGGCACCAAATGTTAGGTATGAGTCATGCACTCTGATCAGATAAGGAAGTGAGGGGTCAACCTTGTCCCACACCATGCATTGATTATTCAAAACTCAATAAAGCACACCAACATTGCACAGCTTTCAGTTACAACTTTATACTCTCTAAAACTCAAAGAATTCTCTAATCCTCAGTCTGTGTCCTCTATTCAGCATTCTTCTGATCTATCATTTCAGCTCATATTTTCCACACCTTACTCTCATACCACATGCCACCAAGTTTTGAAAAGATATGAAAGGAATGAAAGGCAGGTTCCATGGAAAATTGGGACTCATTTCAACCATTAACAACTTGAAACAAGGTCTAGTCCTTCAGCTCAACCCCCAAGAAATATGCTGCATCCAGAAATGTTCCAATCCACTAATCTATGATGATCAAGATCACAAGGGCAACAAGCTGGCTGAGCTAGAGATTGGCCTGAAGGAAAGTATTATCTATGATAATCATTCTGAAGAAAATAAAATGGAATTTCAAGTCACACCCACCAAAGGGTCCAAAGACAAAGAGCTTGTTCATGAAAACTTATTAGTTACTTCTAGTCCTAGCAAAAGTATGCAGCAAATTGCAGGCAGCTACTACTACCCCTCTCTTATAGATTTTGATGAGATACATCCACCAGGTGGAAGCCAAGCAGTGATTCTCTACACCACAAGCATGAGAGGCATAAGAAAAACCTTTCAAGACTGCAGCACTATACGGTTTTTATTGAGAAGCTTCAAGATAATATACCATGAGAGGGATGTTTCTCTACACTTGGAGTACAGAGAGGAGCTGTGGAAGATATTGGGTGGCAAAGTGATCCCTCCAAGGCTTTTCATCAAGGGAAGATACATTGGTGGAGCTGATGAAGTGGTAGGATTGCATGAGATGGGTTGGCTTGGGAAGCTTTTGGAAGGAACACCAATTGACTTGGCTGATGGTTCTTGCAAAGGTTGTGCTTGTACGAGGTTTGTTATTTGCTACAATTGTAACGGTAGTTGCAAAGTGTTCACCACCAATGGTGACAACAAACATGAATGTTTCATCAGGTGTCTCGAATGCAACGAGAATGGGCTTGTTAAATGTCCCATTTGCTGCTAGAAATTGGTCTAAGACCAAGGTTATGTGTATTTTTTCTTTTCTCTTATCTTCTGACTTTTGGTTGGCATGTAACTTTTGGTTGAAAACCTACTGAGAAGGAAAAAAATCTCATTCCAAAATGTGAAAAAGTATTATAGTTTCTTAAAACCACGTTTTAGCTGTGAAAAATCACATACATGAGGTACAACCGAACTTGCCAAGAGTCCTTAGAAATGAACATTGTACTATGTTCTTTAGATGAAAGAAGTATAAGCTGATTGCTGTACAGGGACAAATAAACTAAGTTTTTAACTTGTTTATGACATTTATTGAATGAATGTACGTGTTTCATACTTGAAAGAAGTTTTAGCTTTAAGGTATCGTTTCTGCATCATGCTTCTAATATCAAAGTTAATAACGATTACGATTGGGATTCTGTGACTATATAACAAAATAATAAATAAAGATATTATACATAAAACTTTAATTTTGAACATAGATACGTTTATTTAAATGTCAAAATTGATAATTTTTTAAAATTGTTTTAGTTTGACTTGATCTATTTTATAGATGTTTTCTTATTGGTACGTCAAATCGAGTCTATTTTGTTATGTTTAATATTTTTTACTAAAATACATAGTCAACAAAATGATAAAGAAAATTAATAGTGGATCAAGAAAAGAAACAAAGGCCAACATAAACCCGACACGATAAAGCCCACAAAAGATTTTCTTGCTAACGCTTAAGATCTTTCCTATCTCAATTTGTACCCCTCAATCCAATCCCTAGAAAGGTTTAAAATATTTAATCAGACATGCTAAAATACATTTTAACTTTGAAACGTACCCTTTTTAAACTTATTCCCTTCAAATATTATGCTGTTTTGTATGATTTAATTGAGGGAAAATTAACATGTTCGCTTAAAAACAAAAATTGAGAAAGTTAAATGATATATTTTATTATTTTAAAAAAAAAGGGCTAACCCATGACAAATAAACTTCAAGGAATTGTGAAATAAAGAAAAATATCCTGCAGTCGAAAGATGTCATGAAGAGTGTACCTTATGTTTCAAATAAAATCTTAGTCTAAACTTTCATGAATGTTTCTTCACTTCTATTTAAATATTTTATATTTTTTAATCATTTATATAAATTAATTATACTTTCATTTCTATTGATTATTAGATGATATATTGAAATAGGAGACATAATTTCAACAAGTAGAAAATTAAATAAAGTGATTAAAATTAGAAGAGAATAAAAAAATATATAAATTAAAATATATGTAACTACCCTTTGAAATTTCATGCTAATTTTACTATTAAACAATGGGGGCATAGTTTGAAAAAATAGTCACATATCATAAAACGAGTTAAGGCAAACTCCTAGTCATCATCATAATCAAATATAAATTTCATTTGGAGAATATGCAAGCATAATGCCATATTTGACTTAATTCATACACATTTTGATTTTATGTTTTCCATTATGGGACAGAGTGTGGATAAGTGACGTGTTTTTTTATTTGATCATCACATCAAAGAAAGTAAGAATGCTATAGAACAAAGGTTTGACTAGAAAAAACTTCTACCATTGAAGATATATGACAGTTTTTGCTTTTGTAAAGTTATTTTTCTTTGTTTGAAATTTTGCTTATCCAAAAGTCTTAGAGATAAACTTAAAACGTGTGCGTTCAAAGTCTTAGAAATGTTTCTAGGTGAAAGTGAGGTCTTTGGTGACATACAAGGCAAATCTAAACTGTTAATTAATCCACAATCATTTCAATTTTACCTTTAAAAACACCTTTTCTTATCGATCCCTGAAAATAATATTAATAAAATTATGCTAAGAATCGAGGGAATCGTGAAATTCATTGGTCAAATAAAAATCAGAAGCATGCAACATCTCAATTGGTACACAGATTTCGTACAGAATCTCAGTCATTCATGCACATTTTTCCTAGCTTTATTTGAGAATGAAAAACCTTAAACAATTAAAATAATAATACAACAATGAACTCACAAAACGAATATGCTGTGCTATCTGGCATTGGATTGTACTTTCTAGCTCGGTTTTCCTTGCCTTTGGGCAAACAAAAAGGATCAAACATGGTAAAGACAAACCCATTGGCACAGTTTCTCATCACCAAAATTAGAAAGGAAGAGTGCAATGAGGGAAAAGAAAAAGTGCATTTTACTTGCTCTGTTGTTCACTTTAATCTAATTCTAGACCAGCCTCTGTAACCTTACTTGTCTCCAACCTTTGGAACCATCACAAAACCAACTCACATCAACATCGATCTCAGAATCAGCATGTTACACCTCATCACATGTTTTGTGTCATCTCAATACAATGTCACTAGATTATATGTATCTTATCAGTCTTAGATTTTTCTTGTTAAAACTACTTCCATTTAAGTAATTTTTTCCAACTTCCTTTATTAGTATAATTTGACTTATAGTATCATTATTAACTTGATGAATGTTTACATACAAGAAAGTCAGCCATAAATTTTCTGTTACATCCATAGTCTAATATTAACTTCAATCTATTGTAAACTGACTAAAATCTATCTTAAGCTGCTACAAACATTGTAACTGAACCCAATAGACTGATGTTTCTATTTTCTTGTATATAGAAGTCAATGTTCACTTATATTCTTTTATTATTATGGATTTTTCAACAAAATAGATTAGAATCTAATTTTACTTGTAACACTGTTGATGAATATTTACAAACAAGAAAGTAAGATCGATCATAAATTTTCTGATACAATGATCGTTCATGTAAACTTACGTTTAATATAAGTAAACTAACTAAAATATATATAGACTGAGACGTGGGGAGATGTATGGGATATGGATCCACAGAAAACCCCAACCGTTATTCACATGATGAACAGTTCTTCCTCTGTTGATGAAATCATTCATGATGCAGACCTGATATGCTTGGAAATTACACGTGTGTAGTTAATATACATGCCGATTTTCTAGCAATTGAAGCACTAATTAGTGTATGCATATGCATTATGCATTTTCCCGCAACGGATGCTTCTATGAACCCCACTAGCCGAAGACATTATTTTACATTAGAAGACACTTCAATGTTGCTAGTAACAGTATATTCCAATGTAATTCGTTGTCATTGTCCAGCGTTTGAAATTCCTTTAAAATTAAACATACTTTTAACAACTAGACAAGAAAACCAAAATGAAGTACTAAACTATTGTAAACATTCAAACCATAACAATGAGGAATATAGCCAAGAAGATCAAATATTCCTTTGTGTAACCTCGAGGACAGTGAACAGTTGAGAATACCAGTGCTATCAGTAAAAAATAAAACAAAAATTAGAATCAGTGTGCAAAATGTTTATAAAGCCAATTCACAGGTCTTTTGCAAACTACATTGTTAGGTGCCAAAAGTTTGAGCTCACATGAGAAAGGAAATTACAGAGTCATTTACAGATACTCTTCCTTAGAAAGATGAAACAAAACAAGGCCTTTTTGTTAATTCAAATCAGAAAACACTCTTAAAGTAGTAAGACTGGTTAGAATAACCGCATTTTATCCAATATACAGTAAAATCATGCGGAAACCTCAGTTACTGCGAGAGCAAGAGTATGGATGCTTCAGCCACCGGAGGTGCAACATAAGACGGCAAAAACTGAGTGTAGTGAAACTCAATTTGTAGTCTATGATGAAATGGCGTTTGAGTGGATGATATTAAACCTTTCTTGACATCCGTTTGCAATTCTCTAATAGGGATCGCTGCCAAGAAGCTTTTGATGTATTCTTTGCATGCTTCCTTCCCTCGGCACACAACCTCCTCTTCCTGGTCATTCTTCAACTGTTCTTCTGTCTCAGCAGACTCCACCTCTTTACCATTGATTGGCTGGATTTGCCGGTCATTCTGATCTAATACTTCAGCAACAGTTTGCAGGTCATTAGCAGTTTTTTCTCCTGACCCTTCAGCAACATCTTGCATTTTGTATATTACCGTGTTGCTGTCAAATTTCAAGATATATGCCTGATTGCATCCTTCATAAAGCCTCTCTCCCAAAGTGTCAATTATGCAGTAAGCATCAGCTTCAACTTTGAGGATGAAGAAATGGTCGTTCCAGCTAATAATGTAAATCTGGGGTTCATCATTAGTGCACTCCTGTCCAGCACGACTTATCTCATCCCAGATGTTATCAAAGGACATGGCCCCTTGCAGAAAATCAAATCTGCCTCCATCCATTCCTTCTGGATGAAAAAATCCAATAAAGGATTTGCCAGGAACTACAGAAAGGGGGCGGATTTTGGCTTGAATAACTGTTTCAAGATCAAAATGTTTGTCAGGGAATCGCTCCCTGTAGGTTTGGTTTTCACATAAGTTCCTCCATTCCAGTGAGCCATCTCGAATAAGACTGTCAAATTGAGACTTTATCGGCATAAGATCATGATTGTTTTGGAACCAATCAGCTATTACTGCAACAAGGGCAGTACATGCACTCTCCCCTGCTGCACGTTCACTACGCTGATCAATTGAGGCAAAGAAGACCTGTGTCTGAAGTTTCATGTGGCCATCACGGCTCAATACTTCTTTCTGCTCCCAACTCCCAACAGCAAAATTGTCATCCCCAAATTCAGATACTGACGATCGATTCGCACCTGAATCATCCTCAGTCTTCTGCAAGACAGTCGTACAGTAAAACATTAATTAACAACTTTCAAGAGTACCCCTAAAAGTTCAGAAGTTACTGTCACTAATTCCTCAGGAAACATACATGGCCTGCCATAAATTCAGATTACTAGTCCACAAGTACTGATCAGTAGTCACAAAGACCAAAGAAACAATTTTCAGGACACCCAGCAATCTATTATTTCAATATTTTGTGCCAAAACATATAGATTAATGAAATCCATGACAACAAGCAAACAAATTCTTACCCCAAGTGAAAGGGATTCATCAGAGCTAAGCTGTCTGCGATCATAATCAATGTCATCACCACCTTCCTCACCATAAGCCTTCTTTAACAATGGCTCCCCCTTAGATTTAGGAGATCTGAAACTCAACTTCCTCTTCCTCCAGGGCAGTATACTACGCCTTGAGCTCGGCAACACAGAAGGCTCGGACGCTGACACGGTTGAATCGTCTTTGTGCGAAATCCCAACATCTGATCTGTGATTGCTGTAGTAAACCCAGTCTTCGTCCTCACCATTCACCCTCATGCTGGAATAAAACGCCCCTCCAGCATTTGCATAGGCCAGTTTTCCATAACTAAACGACTTCCTCACACTGGAATCCTCCTTAACCTCATCGGACTCACCCTCTTCGAAATCATCAAGTGAATCAGAGTCAAAAGGGTAATTGTATTCACCATCCTCACTCCTGCCAGAGAAATTGCCCTCACTCCCCTCCTCCTCATGGCAGGCTTTCTTTGCCTTCCTAGCAGACACAAACTCAGTCAAAATCTTCACTTTCCGAAGACCAGCTTTGAAGGTCGAAAGCTCATCTTTCTCAGCCAAGGTAGTTTCTCCTGGCTGAACCAAGGGTGAAGAAGGCACAGGCACTATTGACTTGTGAACTATATCTGTGCTCTCTTGAGCCGCTCTTAATTCCACCAAACTAATCGATATCTGCAAACAACAACCAAAAGCTACCACTATAAACACAAAAGCAACAAACACAAGGCGCAATGTTGAATAAAAAAAAAATCATCGCACTCTCTCAACAAAACCAAGTGCATGATAGACGTACACTAAGTGAAGGAGAAGACTCGAGAGCAACACCAGAAACTGTAATAGGAATGTTCAAATCAAAATCCTTTTGATCAACCACAGATGCAAATTCAGCCAGATTCAAAGTCGCAGTTCCAACCACAGGAACCTTAGTCTTTGACCTTTGATTCAAACCCTGCAACACAGAATCAACCAATTAAAATCAAATTCAAAGAAACCATAATTATTATTATTATAATAAACCACAAAAACAAGAACAAAAAAAGAAAACACCCCCTTTCCAATTAACCCCAAAAATCACTTTTTTAATTAAAAAAAATTCAATTTAAGAGATATGAGAAAACCCCAAAACAAAATTAATCTAAAATTCCAAAATTGCAGCGGAAGAGAAAACGAGAAATAGAGAGAGACATACATTGAAGACAGAGAAAGCGATTTCCCAAGGGTGAAAGGCATTGTCTTTGTAGGCAGAGAGGGTACAGAGCGTGTGAAACTCCTCGTCCCAGAAAACGACGTCGTTGGGTTGAGGTTGCGCCTCTCTGGTGAAGTTCCTAGCCATGGCGTTCCGACGCAGCGAGCTAAGCGTGAGTTTGGGACCCTTCCACTTAATCTGGAGTACCAAACCTTTATCTGCGGCTGGCCGCACCAGATCGCACCCCTGGAGAGTGAGGCTCTTCACCACCAACCTAACCTCGTACTTCTTCGACACCAGCGGCGGCCACGGCCTCCACCGCATCATCTTCACCACCATGTGCCCAAAACGGTGTAGCTGGGTCAAGCGAAGGAAGAAAATGAGAGAGAGAGAGAAAGAGAAAGAGAGAGAGAAACGGAAAACGAAAGAAAGTGCGATACAGGGAAGGATTGGGACGCTGTTATATTAACGTCATTTTGTCATTTTTCTGAGCTACAAAAGATAAAATTACAATTAAAGCAACTTTTATTGGTTTTGTCAGATATACCTCATTTCTGGAATTTATCACCATTTTTTTTACCTTCTTAATTTTTTTTTAAGTCATAAAAAAATTAAACTTAATTTTAAAATTATGTATACACAGTAGAAGAGAGAAAAAAAAAGTTACCATGGAATTTGAATGGCCCATCAAGCTACAGAGTCAGTGATTCTGACTTGTTTAAAGTAAATGATACAACACCAGAGAGAAAATAAATAAATAATTTAATATGCCTTAATGTAAATATAGAAGCTTATATAGTATCATTAATTAAAACTGTTTTAGATGTATTTTTTAAAATAAAAACTAAGAAGTCAACGAAAGTATTGTGTAGTATTTATAACTGAAAAACATTTAAACTGCCAGTTTGCTTATTATTTGTTTATATTTCATGATAAATTATCAACCAGAAAATTTTGAATATATACAATTAAAATGAATCTTCCAAAAAAAATAAAAAAATATATTTTAAATTAAATTAGCATGAAAAAATAAAAAGACTAAGGATTTAATTTTGAAATTTTAATTAAAAGTATATTAAGGAACGTTTGGTAAATTTTAGAAAATCATGATTGGGAATTGTCAATTTTGTGTAATTCACAAGAATTGTAACTTTTGTAGATGATTAAATTTTATATGGTTGGTGAAATATATTTTTGAGAATATTTACATAAAGCTTTTAGAAATAACGTGATCTGCAAAAAAAATTAATTTGTTATTATATTAAATATTTTTTATTAATTAGTTTCTCAACTCTGGTTTAGGAATTTTTAATTTTCACAGCTTTAGATTCCCAAAAAAATAATAGTCAACCATATATTCACTAAAAGAAAAAAAAATGATAGATGATTAATTTAATATTTAATAGGATAGTATAGTTTTAGCAAAAATCTTAAATATAATATTTATTATAAGGATATTACATTAAAAGAAAAAGATAAAATGTTTCTCATAAAGAATGAGCTCTTACCTTTAAAATGATAAGAGATATTATATTTCAAATTTCTTTCTAAAAACATTTACTACAAAAATTAAAAAAACTTACTTAAATCATAAATAAAGATTTGCTATTAGAGTAAAAATTAAATAAGATCTTATATGTTACACCCCTATGGATAGACCTACCAAAAACAAGATATTGCTTTTTAATAACTAATAAATTAAATTTTAATTAATAATAATGATAATAAATGAAATAATTAAAAATACATTAAATATAAAAGTAATAATAAAAGAAAATTAAACAGCATACCATATTCTTATTAGAAACTTTTATAACAAACTACTTTCATATATTTTATCAAATATTTTCATATTGACAAAAAACTAACTCATAGATAAGTTAATAAGTAACTTATTTATCTTATAAAGTACATTTTATATAATAATATTGGATAACAGTCAAAAACAAATGATAATTCCACTGTATCCTTAGACTTTGCTTATTGGCAAAGACAATGTAAAAAGAGTAACTGCCAGGGTTTGTCATTATTATGATGCTCATAATTTATAATTTCACTCCATCAACCATCATCATCCTCTTCCTTCCATCTACCTTAATTCATGTAAAGTCCACCTACAAAGTTACCATTAAAGTTTCATATTTTTCTGTCAAAGTATATATGTTTAGTGTTTGACTCAAAATAATATAATAAATTTGACATTAATTCATTATCTTCCCTTTCTTATATTCATTTTAAAACAATTATATTCCAACAATAACACTTATTTTTTATTAGAGCAAAACATATTTAATAATTATATATAATTGGTTTGTTTATGTCCTTTTAAATGTACTTGGTTTTATGCAAACCTAATTACCTGTGCAACTTTGGTCAAAAAAACATAATTAACTTTATATTTTGTTTTCTTTGATTGAGTCATGATTCAGAACCTTAATCTTCAAGGATAAATGATAAATAGACTTGGTGGCAATCTTTCAGATCATTGAATACCCATTGTTGTCACAAGGAAGAAGGAAGATTAGGCATGAATTGCAACAACACATGCAGAGCACGTGGCATTGATTTACAATTACTTACAAGGAAAGTATCTGAAAGTAGTTAAATGCAATTGAATTCACCATCAAAGATAAATAACCCTAATTATGATGTTTTCTAAGTTAGTATAGTTTATTTTTTTTTCTGATAAATTGATGATGACTATTTTATTCTGGTGACATATGCAGTTAGTTATCTGTGTCATTATTAATTTAAAAGAAAAATAAAACTTATAGACTATTTTTCTGAAAAAATAAAACTAAATTAAAAATAATTATTTACTATAAAATCTTTAACTAAATATTGATATGAATACCAAAATCATAACTTCTTTATCACTTCTATAATGAGCAATATATGATCCCATCTAAAATTCACACCTACCTTAAATCCATTAATTGAAGTAGTTACAGCATCCCTATCAAAATTATTCAATGTGCTGAACCTTAGGTTATGCATTATCTGTCATATTTTAAAATTTCAATTTAAACTTGCTTGTAAGTCCAAAAATCTTATATGATAGAGTATGTGGGAACATGGCATCTTCCTTAAATATAACGAAGTAGCAGAGAAAACCTTTAACAAATGAATTTGAATATACACTAGAAAAGAAAATTGATAGAAGTCATGGATTTAATTGGAATGGATATAGTTAGATGGATAAAGAACAATGAACAAATCTGTTCTAACTACTATCACGAAAAAGTTACGTTAGAAAAGGTAAAAAGAGAGATTAACAAACAGAGGGGAGTTAACGACCGTTATTACACGTCGTTCGAAACTCGACCTTAACCTTAACTAACCATTACTAAGGTTAAGTTTCCAAGGTAAGACAGATAGAAACACGCAAATGCCTCTGTTTGTTACCCATTATTTCGTTCTCATTCCAACCACAAAAATAACGGCCTACGCGCTTCCGTTTCCATCGGGATGAACCTTCCCCGAAAGATCCTATTTCTTCCTTAGCATTGCATTTCCTTCTTCCCGTTACACATATTCTTTTTATTAAATTTTAAATATTTTATAGATTTAAGTATTGTTAGTTGAATTTTTATTTTAAAAAATGTTAAATATTTAAATACATTTTTTTATTATATAGTTAATATTTTTATCTTCAACTTATCCCTCAATTTATATCTTCCTTCTTCAGTTTTTACCAACTCAGCATTATCACCTCACTTTTATTGGTCAACTCTTAAAAGATGGGGAAAATAGCAAGTTCATAGTTAAATTTGAGACAAAAGTCATCCATTAACAGCAAAATCAAACAATATCATATGAAAATAAAAACATATATTCAATATTAAATAAAATGAAAAAATATATATTTTTAATAAAAATTTAATTGAAAAATGTATTTAAAACTTAATTAATTTATTTCTTATAAACAAACAAAAATAATTATTTATAAAGTTAAAATTAAATACTAGCATACAACATTAGTTTTCTTAAATGTATTGGACTCAATTCTTTTAAGTAGGTTTCAAATTTAAACCCTATCAATTAATTAAAAAGAAAGTGAGATTCTAGTAAGGATGCTTAAAATGTTCTTTCACTGATTGGGGAGACAATACCACCAAAATAAATAGGTAAGTTTTCCAATAAAGATTGAATGTTTTTTTAATGAATACTTACTTAAAATTAAATTTTATTTATGAGATTAAAGTTTAGTTGTATTTTGATTAATGAAATAAAGTAGAAATATATATATTTTAAATATTAATATATATATATAAAGAGAGATAAATTATAATTTTTTTTTTTGTGAAAATCACATTTACACTTCTCATTACAATAAAATTTGAACTTAGCATTCTTAAAAATTTATACAATAAATAATACCAACTCGTGATTAGTGTGTGTAAACAAAGAAGATGAAAAAAAGAGTCTGAATAAAACATATGAGTGTAGATAAAGAAATTATTGTAAATGAAAAAGAAAATAATTGTGGATAAATGATATAAATGTAGATGAAAAAGATACGTGAGAGAAAATTTATATAAAAAATAATAGAGAAAAAAATATTAATAAAGATATTTCTCATCTTTAAATATGAATTTTTTTTTAAATAATATATGAATCTAATTAATTGTCACTAAGAATCACAAATTCATAACATATAAACTATTGTCCATTTAATCAATATTAACTTAAAATAAATATTAAAAATATATTAAACTACTCAACTTAATTGACACTAACTTAATATTTTAAGTTAAATGAATTAATGTTAGCTCAGTCAACTCTAAGTTAAATAAATAAATATTATAAATAAATAAATAAATAAGAATAGTGTGAATTAGGTCAACATTAACTTTTTTTATTTTTTAATTTTTGTTATAATTAATATTGGCTACTTTGATATTAACATAAATAAATTTGCTTATTAAAAAAATAAAAATAGTTAAATTTGTTTTAGACTTGACTTGATTGAATTTATTAACATTCAACATTAACCAGACTCTATTAAAATGTTGGTTAAGTCAATGTTAATCTGATACTAACAAAATTATTTATCTATTAGAAAAGTTAAGAATAATTAATACCCGAGTTAAAGTTGATCAAACTTACTTTATCCACAGTTAAATTATTTAAAAATGATTTTATACTTTCTATCTTTTTTAAATTAACTTTTTACATCGTATTAAAGTCAATTAAATATTATAATTTTATCGATACTAATATTTATAAACTAATTTAATATTTTCATGTAATTTTTTTAAGGTTAACAAAATTGCATTCTGTATTTCTTATGAATTTAATTTTACAACATTTTTCTTAATTTATATAATAACATAACATAATAATAAAGTTTATTTTTTTACATTTTTTTATGTAAATATACATGAAGAACTTAAATAATGTTAAAATATAAGAGATAATCACATTAGGATTTGAGCATAATATTAGTGCTTCCTTAGTATTTTCACATCAACAAGTTTTTTTAAAAAAAAAAAAAACAAATCTTACAATATAGGAGAATTGAGATATTCTTATTAACATATTAAAACAAACATCAAAGAAAGTTGGAAGTTAACATTTACTTAAATAAATAAATGCATCTTTACTTTTATAATTAGACTCTTTTCTTAATTGTTTACTTTCACATACAAGAGATTACCAACATTGATGGATATAATTTATAATTGTGTCTTTTAATTAAGTAGCATAAATTAATTTAGGTATAAAATAAGAAATACCTACAGATTCATACACTCATACACCTAACCATTTTAACTATTATACTCGAAGATAAACAATTGGCAAAAATACTAAGACTAAGAAGAATATGTGAGTCCGTGATTAATTTTTCTCAGTAATCATTCTTATCATATGGTCCACCAGATTTTATATTGGTAAGGCAACCCTAGCCATAAACTCTATCAATTAAACACATTATTAATCCAACCCACCATACTATACTTTGAATTCCACTTTGAGTGGCTTAGGTGGTACTTCTAACGCATGGCCATTGCATAAATTTCATATGAATAAATCCTCACCATGCAAGAAGTCAACATTTATAATATGAGTAATAAATGTAGCCAATGTTAGTTAGATATTTTATATTTTACATTTTTATTTATAATTTCTCTCATAGGATGAAAGAACTTGATGGTCCACTCAGAGCATGTGGATGCTATTGCTTCAAAAGTAGGGTTAGGATCCTCTCTTCTTCAACCTACACATTCATGCATGGACCGTTGGATCAATCTCCTTTGTGGGACAACTTGCCTTTACAGGGTGGCTTCAAGAGATTAACTTTACAAGTTTTGGGAGCCCTTACATTTTTGTAGGGATCTCTTTCCTCTAATTCTTTAATTCTTCTACACTTTTAACTAAACTTCACTTCTTCCTTTGCCCATTTCTTTTTTCATTTGTATGCATGTTCCTCCCTACACTTTGGGGAATCTCAAATGTTTTAAGGCATCTACTTAAAATTAGGTTATGTGCGATTGACGGAAAAATGGAACATAAATATAGATAAGATTAAAGATTGATATATAGTTGAGTCTATTCATATTAGATTGTTGAATCTATACTAATTTTAACATAAAATTATCATTTTTATGTCAAAAATATGATACTACTAGTCAATGAAACTTTAGCACTCAAGTTGAGATTTTATCTAGACAAAATTATAGAAAAGAATGTATACAAATACTTAATATTACTAAAGTATTTTATTTCTAGGATTGGATGGTGTAGGTTAGTCTCAATAGTACTATACTAACCAAGTTCAAGGTACTCCACAACCACCATCATAAAACCTAGGTTTTAGCTACAAATTTTCCTATCCAAGACATTCCAAAATTGTATGACATTTGTGTCAACTTGTCAAATGAATGGATGTTGAATTTTAATCTAGTACATGCATATGACTTAATTGTTGGGATAGTTTGAAACAATGTTATAATTATTTGAAATGATGATTACTTGTTTTATTATCCTTTCATGGAACGTTTAGAAAGAATAGAGAGAAATCAATAATCTTGAATAAAAGGGATAATAAATATTAGGAAATAAAAAAGACAAATCAAAATAAAAGTTTTAATAATGTGAACGACATACCATTATACTATTTGAACAATAATTTATATGTTAAAAAAAATACTATTAAGTTTCACATGAATATCAAGTTCAATTATTTATAGGTTCTCTCACTAATTAAACACAAGTTCAAGCAAGTTATACCAAAATTTTAATCACAAAATTGTTTCACCTACCTAAAGTACAAATTAAAAAAATGTACAGTAAAAAGACATCTTTGTTTGGTTATATGATTGTGAATTGTCCACTTCTCAATGTCATAAATGGAACATTTTTTTTTATTGAGTCAAATATGTGTTTATTTTTCTTCCTCATAATTATTATTTTTATATCAATATATAACGTTAACTTGAGTATTGTATTTGTTTAGGGATAACTCCTTTAACCAATTTTATCATGAATAACTAATTGTTAACTCAATCAAGTTGTTAGAATACTGGGTTAGGCATTTAAATAATAGACTACTAGTTTAATCATGTGAAGTAGTGTATCTAAGTATATGAATTTTGCCCTATAGATATACTATATAATTTTCAATCGAATCAACTTCTCTATCCATAATGTCATGGAAAAATAGGTTTAAAGTGTTAGAATTATAGGCTAAATTTAAGATGGGATAATTTGAGCTATGATTTTTCTTTCTAAAAATATTACTAATTTTCACTAAATTAGATTAATTAGAGGTGTAAAACGAGTTTAATAAAAATTTGAGATACAATATTATGAATTACATTAAGTTGTTTAACTCTACTTTGACTAAATGAATATATTAATTTTCAAATTTTTATAGCACATACTAAAAAACATAAAATCAAAGACTCAAAAATCAAGATATTAAATCCTATAAGATCTCAACACGACCCTTAAAATTCTATTACATAAACAATTTGATCATTCTGATCAAGTATTAGTCATACACAAAAAATATATATAAAAAGAAAAAAATTACCTGAAAAAATATAAACTAATAAATATAGAAGAGTAAGAAAAGTGATATGTAACGTGAGTCTTGAAGTTTGATTCAATCAAGAAAGTTCAAGAAGTTCTTTTTTCTTTTATCTTAAGCAAGCATCTCTCTTATGTGTTTAATCAATTTCATTAAATTTTTAAAGAAATATGCTTGTTTTTATATTTGGTACTTTTAGTGGATTAAAATTGTTTTTATCCATTAATACAAATTCATAATCCAATATTTAGTTTGGATAGAGTAATTAAAATACCTTACATTTCATTTTTTTACAAGGTAATTGAATTTATTTTTTAAGATAAAATTTCATTTCAAAAATATTTATTTTGAAATATAAAAATTTAAAATTAAACTTTACAAAAAAGAACATTAGTCAAATTTAACTATTCAAATAATATTTATTTATTTTTCAATAAATATGTGTATAAAGAGAAACTGACTAGGTATGGAATTTCAATTTTCTCCTTTTTTTTAACTGAATTTCAAATTATATTGTTTTAGTTATTTGAATTACCTTCTAAAATTTTTTAATTTTCAATTTTCTCATCCAAACAACTCATTTTACTTCAAAAAATTTTAAGATTCACCAAATAAATAAATTCATTTCTTAAATTACTTCATTCAAACAAAGATAATAAATCTCCTCTTGTCAACACCCGATTTTGTCCGGGTAATCTTTTTAATTAAAGCATAATGATAAAAATAAAAATAAATAAAAATCAATAATAACATAAAAATATATTTATCAGTTTAAGTATTCTTGAAATAATAATAGTAAAAAATTAAATAAAATTTGAACTTTTCCATTTAAAAAAA